>Ga0334722_10000704_pt1 | contig 47210 bp, 35 predicted proteins | sample C3_bottom_MG_FD_207210 | JGI IMG/M metagenome (GOLD analysis project Ga0334722, IMG submission 207210) | Sediment microbial communities from Yellowstone Lake, YNP, Wyoming, USA - C3_bottom | ecosystem: Environmental > Aquatic > Freshwater > Lake > Sediment | place: USA: Wyoming | collected...
ATGGTGGTGGACGAGGACGGAGCCGTCACTTCGTGCAACCGGACGTTCTCCGATATCTGGGGGTTGCGTCCGGGGCTGATTATACCTGGGATTGACGAACCGGCATTGCACCATGCGGTCGCCAGCACAGCCGACCCGGACAAGCTTAACTCGTGCCTGAAATACATGTATGCCAGGCAGGACCTGGCGGTACGGGACGAGTACGTGCTTAATAGCGGGAAGGTCGTGGACGCATACTCGACCCCGATGATGGGGCCGGACGGCAAGTACTACGGGCGGGTATGGTACTGCCGCGACATAACGGACCGGAAGAAGGCCGAGTCCGCGCTCCTGAACGAGAAGAACAAGCTGGAGACCATACTGGACAACATGGCGGACGGCGTAAGCATCCAGGACACCAACTTCAGGATATTGTACCAGAACCGCTCCATCATCGAAACGTACGGAGCGCATACCGGCGAACACTGCTACAGCGTCTACGAAGACAGGCAGGAGGTATGCGACGGCTGTCCCGTCGCGGTATCGTTCAGAGACGGTGCCGTGCACACTATTGAAAGGACTACGACAACCGACAAAAGTACCGTGCACGCCGAGATAAACTCCGCCCCGCTGAGAGACTCGTACGGGCGGGTCGTCGCCGGAATAGAATCAATCCGCGACATAACCGAATGGAAGAGGAGCCAGGATGAGATACGAAAGCTGAACGAGGAGCTCGAAGTCAAGAGGATACGGAGGGCGGGTTAACCGGAGGCAGGCAAATGGCTATGTCCACGCGGATTATCCCTGTTGACATGCGAGGGAGGCGATGCTCAAGAGCGTTCTAAAATACGGGTTTTATATTGCCGTAGTAGTCCTCATGGCAAACCTCGGCGCACTGGCCGACCTCGTCCTGCACCCCGAAATCCCTTATCTTGACGAAGAGCATCTGATAGTGGGCGTGGTATCGGCAGCCGTTACTTCTGTCCTGCTGTCCGCGCTTGCCTTATATATTTCACACCTCAGAAGAAGCGATAACGAGATACGCAGGCTGAACGAGGGGCTTGAATTGAAAGTGGCGGAAAGGACGCGCCAACTGCTCGATGCCCAGCAAGAACTGGTACAAAAAGAGAAGCTTGCCACCCTGGGACAGATAGCCGGTGTCGTCGGCCACGAACTCCGTAACCCGCTCGGCGTGATGAGCAACGCAGTGTACTTCCTCCAGGCCGTGCTTACGGACGCGGACGATACCACGCGGGAGTACCTCGGCATAATCAAGGAGGAGATAACCCGCGCCGAGCAGATAATAGCGGAACTGCTGGACTCGGTACGGACCAAACCGCCCCATCCGGAAAATATCGCTGTCGGCGACCTGTTCCCGGCGTGCATGGAAAAATGCACTATCCCCGGGAACATCGAGGTGAGGACGGCCTGCTGCGACAACCCCTATAAAATATGCGCCGACCCGCAGCAGATGACGCAGGTCTTTGTCAACCTAATAAGCAATGCGGTAGACGCGATGCCTGACGGCGGGACCCTCAACATCGATGTGCAAGAGGGCACGGATGCCGAATGGGTCAGGGTGAGTGTCCGCGATACCGGCACCGGTATTGCCCCTGAGAACTTGGACAGGCTCTTCCAGCCTCTATACTCCACCAAGGCACGCGGCATCGGGCTGGGGCTTGCCGTGGTGAAGAACCTGACAGAAGCGAACGGCGGCAGGGTAGAGGTCGAGAGCATGCAGGGCACAGGGACGACTTTCACTTTATCGCTTCCAACCGCAAAGGGTGGTGCATGAAAGAACATCTCAAGGTGCTCGTCGTGGACGACGACCGGCGCATGGTCAAGACCGTATGCGATATCCTGAAGGTAAAGGGGTATGAGACGCTCGAGGCCTATACGGGAGAAGAGGCGGTCGAGATGGTAAGGGCCGGCGGCCCGGACTGCGTCCTGATGGACATAAAGATGCCCGGCATCGGCGGCGTAGAGGCGCTTTCCATGATTAAGGGGCTCTCGCCCGAACTGCCCGTGGTGCTGATGAGCGCCTATGCCACGGAAGAGATGGTCGAAGAGGCGAGGCGGCAGGGGGCATACTCGGTCCTGACCAAGCCGATAGACGTGCAGATGGTCCTTTCCTTCCTGTCCATATTAAGGAAGGAAGAAAGCGTGCTCATCGTAGACGACGACCCGGCTTTCTGCAAGACTCTCGGCGACATACTCCGGTCGCGGAGCTACAGGGTTGTGACCGAGATGGACCCGGACAAGGTGCTGGGGCATATGGAGCAGAACTACAAGCTCGTCGTCATACTCGACTTGAAGCTCGGCCGCGTGAACGGGCTGGACGTCCTGAAGTCCATACGGGAGAAATACCCCAGCAAGCCGGTGGTCCTGGTCACGGGGTACAGGGACGAGATGACGGAGTCAATCGGGCAGGGGCTCAGGATAGGGGCCTACACCTGCCTGTACAAGCCGTTCGAGGCGGACGAGATTTTCGCGGTGGTCGAGGAGATCAGCCGGAAGAAGATGAAGGCGACGCTCGGGGAGCCGTTCGCGGCGTAAGTCCGAATAGCCCTTAAGGCATCAGCAGGCCGAGGTCTTGCATGGCCACAGCATGGCCCATCCGCCTGTCAGCGCCCGCTGATGTCGCGGGCGACCGCCACCATGTAGTCCTTGTCGCCCAGGTTCATGTACGTTACGTTTACCTCCACCGGGAAGACCGTCCCGTCCGCGCGCCTGTGCGTGCCGTTCAGAATCAGGTGCCCTTTGCTTTTGACTTCATGCACGTGTGCGTCCCACTCGGACTGCTCCGGGAAATTCGCTTCGATGTCCATTACCCTCATGGAAAGCAGCTCGTCCCTGCAGTATCCCAGGTTCTCGCATGCCTTGTCGTTTATGGTGATAAACAGGCCCGTCCGGGGGTCGTTTACGAATATCGCGTCGTTCGTCCTGTCGAGCAGTTCCCTGAAGAGCCGCAAGGATTCCTCCGTCCGCTTACGCTCCGTGACGTCCTGGAGCGTTCCGGCTTCACTTACGGGCCTGCCTTCCTGGTCATATGTCGCCTCGCCCAGGGTGTGCACGGTCCTCACCGTCCCGTCCGGACGGATGAGGCGGTAATCCATATCGAGGGGTATCCGCCTTGCTACCATTGCTTTCACGGCATCCAGAAACGGCTCCAGGTCGTCGGGGTGCATTGCCTTGCCGACCGCTTCGAAGGTGGGCACAAAACTCTCCGGGTCCCTGCCGTATATGCGGTATATTTCGTCCGACCAGTACAGCCGGTTATTTTGTATGTCCAACTCCCAGTTGCCTACATGGGCCATCCGCTGGGCCTTGAACATCCGCTCCTCGCTCCGCCTGAGCGCGTCCTCGGTCTTGAGCTTCGATATCTCAGCCTTGTGCCGCCTGACCCCCTGTTCGACCGAGTTGGTTATCCGCGCGAAATGCGCGAAGCCGCTTTCCTTGGTGAAGTAGTCGTACGCCCCGTTCTTGAACGCCTCCCTGGCAAGCTCTTCGTTGCCCTGCGCCGTTATGAATATGAAAGGGATTGTGTCTCCGCGGAGCCGGAGCGCGACAAGAAGCTCCATGCCGTCCATGCCGGGCATCTGGTAGTCCGAGAGGATGCAGTCCACGTGGTTTGAGTTCAGGTATTCAAGGCATTCCGTGCCGCTTTCGACTACGGCAATCGAAAAATGCGGGGCCTCTTTCCTGATGCGGCGCGCAATAAGGTCGCTTATAAACGGCTCGTCGTCGACGATCAGAACGTTCAGGTCCAAAGCGAACCTCCGGTATAGCGTCTTGCTCAGGCTTTCGCGGGAAGGCGGCCAGTTCCGCCGTACGGGTGATACTATAGTATTTTGTTGCGGTTGTAAAGAGGTCTGTTGCCGCGTCCAGGGCAACTTGACAGTTTTTGGATTACTGCTATATTTAAACTAAAGCGGCCGGGTAAGGATACTGAATATACCTGGCAGGCAACCCCCCCCCCCCCCCCCAAGCAATATGGTCAGCAGGCTCATTAGACAATGAGTTTTATGCAGGTCTTTTGTCGCCAATAGTAGTAACCGTTCATTAACAACAAAAGGCAGATTGGCCTTTTTCTCCGTTTTTCGCGGGGCTTCCGGAAATATCAAGGGAAGCGTTTTTGTCGCACGTTGCATCTTTATATTATTATCTGGAGGAGGTGAAGAGATTCGACAGGGGTCGCTTCAGGTTTTTTCGCCGGAAACGGCTAAGGGTGTTCAGTCCAACATGAGCAAAAGGAGCGTGTTTATGAATAAGAAGCTATTACTGACCTTCATGGGCCTCGCGTTCGCGGCGGCCTGCCTGTTCGGTGGGACCGGCACGTCTTACGCGCGTTCCAGCCTGACGCCACAGCAGAGGAAGGCGGCGGCGGCACGCGCCGCGGCAGCACGCGCCCAGCAGGGCCCGGTAGCCGCCCCATCGGGCGGCGCCGCAGTTCTGGCGGCCCCGCTTCTGCTTGCCCCCGCACTGACCCCCGGAACAACGCCGGACTACTTCGGCACTATCCCAAACTACGCGAACAGCGAGCTCCCGGCGCTGAACCTGTCCACCGGAGCCATCACAGGCGGCATCAGGAAGTTCATCAACACCCTGCCTGGCCTGGGGTATGCGAACAGGAACAATATTAACCAGTACATACCGGTCGCTACGCCCGATACGTCGACATATTCGGGTTCCGACTACTACGAGCTCAAGGAGGGCGAATACACCGAGCAGTTCCACACGGACCTCCCCGCGACCACAAAGCTCCGGGGCTATGCCCAGACCAACTCCGCCGACGTCACGGTGAACAATGTGTTCCAGTACCTTGGGCCTGCGATTATAGCCCAGAGGGACCGTCCGGTGCGCATAAAAGTCACCAACAACCTCCCGACGGGCTCGGCAGGCAACCTCTTCCTCCCGGTCGACACCACTTACATGGGCGCGGGCACAGGGCCTCTCGGTGGCACTGAGCTGTACACGCAGAACAGGACCTCCCTGCACCTGCACGGAGGCGTCACGCCGTGGATAAGCGACGGCACGCCGCACCAGTGGTTTACACCCGCGGGCGAGGTTACGTCCTACAAAAAGGGCGTGAGCTTCCAGAACGTACCCGACATGGCCGACCCCGGCAACGGTTCCGAGAGCCTCTACTACACCAACCAGCAGAGCGCGAGGCTGATGTTCTACCACGACCACGCACTTGGTATTACCCGCCTCAACGTCTATGGCGGGATGGCCGCTCCGTACATCGTGTACGACACCCAGGAGGAGGCCATGATAACCTCCGGTGCGATACCCGGCCTCGGAGAGACGGTATACAGGTATGGCATACCGCTAGTGATACAGGACAAGACCTTCGTCCCGAACACCACGCAGCTTGCCTCCGAGGACCCCACATGGGATACTTCCAAATGGGGCGGCACCGGCAACCTCTGGTTCCCGCACGTATATATGACCAACCAGAACCCGTCCGACCCGGCCGGCGCCAACGCGATGGGCAGGTGGGATTACGGCCCGTGGTTCTGGCCGCCGCTGACAGCCGCCGCAGGGCTCGTCAACGGGCCGGTCGCCAACCCGCTCTTCGGGACCACGGCGATGGAAGGCCCGGTTAACCCCGGCACGCCCAACCCGACTGGCGTCCCCGAGGCCTTCATGGACACGCCTGTCGTCAACGGCACGGCATACCCGACCCTGCCCGTACTGCGCAAGGCCTACCGGTTCCGCATACTGAACGTCTGCAACGACCGCGCCGTGAACCTTCAGCTCTACTACGCCGACCCCGTGGGCGCGACCGTCATCTCAGGCGGCAGCGGTTACTCCTCCGCCCCGGCCGTCGCATTCTCGGGCGGTGGAGCGGTCACGCAGGCCACTGGTACGGCGACGATAACCAACGTCGTCAACGCCATCGCCGTAACGGCCGGCGGCAGCGGTTATACGTCCGCACCGGTTGTAACCATAACCGGGAGCGGCACGGGCGCATCCGCGATAACGACGGTGACAGGCGGCGTGGTGACATCGGTCATCGTGGTGTCCGGGGGCGCCGGCTACACGACCACGCCGACCGTGAGCTTCACCGGCGGCGGCGGTTCAGGCGCGACAGCAATAGCCTCGATTACGGGTGTCGTATCCGGCATAACCATCACGAGCGCGGGTTCGGGCTACACTTCAGCCCCGACGGTAACGCTTACCGGCGGCGGCGGCACGGGCGCATTGGTGCTCGCCTCGCCCAACACCGAGGTCAAGCTGGTACCCGCGGTCCCGACGGCGTCGTTCCCGCCGACCTGGCCGACGGACGGCAGGGACGGGGGCGTACCCGACCCGGCAGTCGCAGGCCCGGCGATGATACAGATAGGCACGGAGGGCGGCTTCCTCCCCGCGCCCGCGGTCCTGCCGAACACGCCTGTCGGCTACGACTACAACCGCAGGAGCATTACCGTCCTGAACGTCCTGAACCACACGCTCCTTCTCGGGCCAGCTGAAAGGGCGGACGTCATCATCGACTTCTCCCAGGCCCCGGCTGGCTCCAAGCTCATACTGTACAACGACGCTCCGACGCCCATACCCGCATCGGACCCGCGCCTGGACTACTACTCCGGCGACCCGGACAATACCTCCACCGGCGGCGCTCCGACTACCCTGCCGGGCTACGGCCCCAACACCAGGACGGTCATGAGGTTCGACGTCGATACCGGCGCCGCGTCAGCCGCGTTCAATATGGGGACGCTCCAGACGGCCCTGTCAGCCGCCTACACGGCGTCCCAGCCGGCTCCGATCGTGCCGGAAACTACGTACCCGGCGCCCTATAACGCCGCAGTGGATACGTATTCCGGGATATCGGACAACCAGCTGACCTTCACACCAGTCGGTTCGAGCACGCCGACCACGGTTTCGTTCACGCCGAAGGCCATCGTCGAGGACTTCGAGTTCACCTACGGCAGGATGAACGCCACCCTGGGCGTCGAGCTCGCGCGTACCAACCTGGTGACGCAGACCTCGATTCCATTCAAGTACATTGACCCGCCGACCGAGGTGATCAACGACGGCGAGACGCAGATCTGGAAGATAACGCACAACGGCGTGGACACCCACTCGATACACGTCCACCTGTTCAACATGCAGCTCATAAACCGGGTAGGCTGGGACGGGGCCCTGAAGCCGCCGGACGCCAACGAGCTTGGCTGGAAGGAGACCGTCAGGATGAACCCGCTCGAGGACATCATCGTGGCCCTTAAGCCGATAGTGCCTACTGTCCCGTTCGCCCTTCCCAGGAGCCTGCGTCCGCTCGACCCGACGATGCCGCTCGGGACGACGATGCAGTTCACCGGCGTGGATACGTCCGGGAACCCGATTACAGTCACCAACACGGTGACCGACTTCGGCTATGAATACGTATGGCACTGCCACCTTCTCGGCCACGAGGAAAACGACATGATGAGGCCGATAGTCATCAATTCGGTGCCGGTGTCGGTTTCGCTTACGTCTTCCGCGGCGGTCGGCGTATCCGGCACCGCGATGACCTTCACCGCGACTGGCGCGGGCGGGTCTCACAGCTACCTGTACTCGTTCTGGCTGTCCGGGCCCGCAAACGGCTGGGGCTGGACGAACGTGCAGGCGTATTCCACTACGGCCACGTACACATGGACGCCGGGCGGGAGCAACATAGGCGCCAACACGATCGCGGTATGGATAAAGAACGCCACCTCGGCCGCCACGTTTGACGCAACCAGCAAGCTCGCGGTCAGGGTATATGCGACCACGCCGCCGGCCAGTTCCGTCAGCCTGACGGCGTTACCCACATCAGGCGTCGCAGGCACTTCCGCGACCTTCACGGCGGCAGGCTCTGGCGGCACCGGCAACTACCAGTACTCCTTCTGGCTGTCCGGGCCCGCAAACGGCTGGGGCTGGACGAACGTGCAGGCATATTCCACCGCGGCCACGTTCACGTGGACGCCAACGGCTGCCAACGTAGGGGCAAACACCATAGCGGTCTATGTGCGCAACGTGGGCTCGGTGGCAACGTTCGAGGCCGTCAGGACGCTTGCGTTCAACGTGAACCCATCCACCGCGGCTACTTCGGTAAGCCTGTCGCACTTGCCCACATCGGGCACGCCCGGCACGCCGGTGGTTTTCACCGCGAACGCCGCAGGCGGTTCCGGCAGCTACCAATACTCGTTCTGGCTGTCCGGGCCTCTGAACAACTGGTCGTGGACGAACGTGCAGCCGTACACCACGACGAACACGTACTCGTTCACGCCGCTGACGAACTCGGTCGGCCCGAACAGGGTAGCGGTCTATGCTCGTAACGCGGGCTCTACCGCCACGTTCGAGGCGGTAAACACTAACTCGTTTACCGTGAATTCCGTGGCACCGGCAAGCGCGGTCAGCCTGACGAACCCCGGACCCGGCACTGTGGGCACGCCGATGACCTTCACGGCGCTGGCATCCGGAGGCTCGGGGAACTACCAGTATGCGTTCTGGATTTCCGGGCCGAGCACGAAGTGGGCCTGGGTCGCGGTGCAGGCGTACTCGCCGACGGCCACTTACTCGTGGACTCCGGTCGCGGGCGACGTGGGCTCGAACACCATTGCCGTATGGGCAAAGGATGCGGGCTCGACGGCCTCGTTCGAAGCGACGCACGCGGTCACGCTCACTGTAAACTAAGACAGGTGTTTATGCCTGAGAGTTACAACTGCGCTGGTTAGTAGTTTTGCAATGGCGCCAAGGCGGGCTTGACGGAATCCGTTATCGAGCCCGGCCTTGGCGCATATCATTACACCAGCCAGGAGGCGCGTGATGCTAAAGAAATATAACCAGCCCTTTATATGGACTCTATACGTCAGCGACTTCTGCGCAGCCGCGGTATCATGGCTGCTCGCCTACTATTTGCGGTTCTACGGCCCGGGCCTGGTTTATTCTGAGGCGCCGCCCATCGACTGGTACATTGCCACGGCCCCGGTCCTGGCATTGATACTGTCCGCCAGTTACCGCTTCTTCGGCCTGTACGACACACGGTACATGAACTCCGCCCGCATGGAGGCCAAGAAGGTCCTGAAGGCCAGCCTTGCCGCCTCGCTTATGTTCCTGGGACTTGTATTTGTCTATGGATTGTTCAATTGCTCGCGGGCCGTATTCGTTATCTTCCTGTCCATCAATTTCGTCCTTATGGAATCAAGCCGGGCATTCCTGAAAGCGGCCCTGAAACATTTAAGGAGCCGCGGCTACTACTCGAGAAAAGCCTTGGTCATAGGGGCCGGCCCGCTGGGGAAAAGGGTGGGCCGGGAGATCAGGAAGAGCGTTATGAACGGCATGGACCTGGTTGGCTATGTGGACGACGGCATCCCAGCGGGCACACTTGTAGCAGGGAGGCCGGTCCTCGGCAGGGTCGACGAGACCAGGGACATATTGGAGAAGATGGGGATAAACGAGGTTTTTGTCGCGTTCACGTACAGCGACCTCGGCAAGCTGCCCTACATCCTCAGGAAGCTCAAGAACTCCACCGCCAACATCAGGGTCGTGCCTGATATATATTGGGCCGACACGCTGAACGCGGGCGTCGAGAAGTTCAACAGCCTTCTTATGGTCAACCTGGTGGAAAGCCCCATGTGCGGGTGGGGCGAGGTGGCAAAACGCATGGCCGACATCTCGGTCTCGCTCGTCGCCCTGACAATAACCGCGCCGGTCATGCTCGCCATCGCACTGCTCATAAAGGCTACCTCGCCCGGCCCGGTCTTCTTCAGGCAGAAGAGGATGGGGTTAGATGGCAACGTCTTCGAGATGCTGAAGTTCAGGTCGATGCGCGAGGACGCGGAGAAGGAGACGGGGGCCGTATGGGCGAAGCAGGACGACCCGAGGGCGACGCCCATAGGGGCGTTTCTGAGGAAGACCAGCATGGATGAACTGCCGCAGTTCTTCAATGTCATGATGGGGGAGATGAGCGTCGTCGGGCCGAGGCCGGAGCGGCCGCACTTCATAAACCAGTTCAAGGACCGCATCCCCAAGTACATGCTTCGCCACAAGGTCAAGGCCGGTATCACCGGGTGGGCGCAGGTCAACGGCTACAGGGGTAACACCTCGCTTGTTAAGCGCATACGGCTCGACCTCTACTACATAGAGAACTGGTCCATCGTTTTTGATTTGAAGATAATCTGGCTTACGGTATTCAGGGGGTTCACAGACAAGAACTCCTACTGAGAAGGTACAGGCCCTTCGTCGCCGGCAAGCCTCTCGAAGTCCCGGCATACATGCTTCATGTACATGAAGTCCTTCAGCTGCCTGAGTGCCAGCATGGAGAGCGGCCTGCCGGCGGTAAGCCTCGTGTAGTCGTGGACGACCGATACATGCGGGTAATATACTACCCTCCAACCTTCCCGCCAGCACCTGGCGCACAGGAGTATGTCTTCGGCCGCATAGAATATGTTCTCGTCGAAGCCCCCGGCCCTGTCCATGAACTCCTTCCTGACGATTATGCATGCGCTTATCAGGTAGTCCACGTCCCTGACGCTTTTGTGGTCGAAGTCGTGCATGAGGTGATGCCCGTAGGCCTTCGACCTCTTCCTCAGGAAACCCACCCGGCTGACCAGCGGGATATACACCGGCGGCATCCTCCTCGGCGAGTACTGGAGACGCCCGTCAGGATATGTTAGCTTGGGGCCGCATATCCCGACGCCCGGGTGTTCGTCCATAAATATGACAAGCGCCTCGATGGCCGCTCCGTTGACTACGGTGTCGCTGTCCAGGAATATGAGGTACTCCCCGCGCGCAATGGAGACGGCCTGGTTCCTTGCCTTAGACGTTCCAAGGTTCCTGCTGTTTCGTATCAGCATCACTTCGGGATATGTTTCACTCACCCACGATGCGGTGCCGTCCACTGAGCCGTTGTCCACAACGATAACTTCGTGCGCATGCGGGATGGGGGAGGAGTATACGCTTCCCAGGCATGCCTTCAGGCGGCCCAGCGTGTTCCATGTGAGTATTACGAAGGATATCTTCACGGTGCATCCCTCTCCCGGCGGACCCGCCTCAAAGGACTTCCCTGTCCGGCTTCTTCATGTGCTCGAATATCTTTATGGCGCGCAGGAGCCTGAAGAACAGCCATCCCCCCAACAGGGAGTAGAGGGCCTTCCTCAGCGTTACCTTGCCGAGCAGCTTAAGAAGGTCGGCGTACCCGAACCGGTTTGAGTACAGATACCTGATGTATGCGTCTTCCAGGTAGCGCCTCGTGTCGTTCTTCAGGTCGCTCGAAGCGCCCCCGTACGAAAATACCGCAACCACGTCGTCTATATACCTGACGTCGAAGAGCCCTTTGGACTTGAGCCTGCTCCAGAGCTCACGGTCTCCGGCGATGCGGTAGCGCGTATCGAAGAGGTTGTCCTTGTGCAGTGCCGCAGCGACAAAAGTAGCCTGGTGCGGAAGGCTTGAGCCCTCCTGCCCAGCCTTTATCGGCCTGATATAGTCCGTGAGCCTGCCGTCGTATTCGTACCTGTACCGCCCGGATATGATACCCGGCCTGGTACCGGTGATGTTTTCGTCTGTCATAACCCGCTCTATCACGTCGGGGGCGAACAGTCTGTCGCCCGCGTTTATAAATATGATGTAGTCGCCCGTCGCGGCAAGGACTCCCTTGTTCATCGCATCGTAGATCCCCCTGTCGCGCTCGGATACCAAGCAGTCCAGCCTGTCCCTCAGCGATTCTAGGTATCCGAGCGTCTCGTCGGTCGAGCCTCCGTCTATGACGACCGTCTCGACATTTTTGTATGTCTGGCCCAGGATGCTCTCCATGGTAGGCCGTATGACGCTGATGTTGTTAAGGCATATCGTGACGACGCTTACCTTCAGGCTCATATAGCTGTCCTTCCTGATTCCATACCCGCTTTGAGGTACTGGCTGTCGACCAGCCAGACGCCCGCGAAGACGACGCCTACCATGTACAGCGAGCCGATGCCCTCTCCTACAAACCCCATGTTGAATATGGAGAATACAAGGATGTAAACCGCATAGGCGGAGGCGAACGCGCAGAACAGGTTTTCCTTCCTCCACCTGAGCGCCTTCCATAAAAGGCCCGCGAATAGCGAGACGTACAGGACAAGCCCAATGGCTCCGGACCTGTACAGTACCTCGGGGAATGCGTTTTCTATAAAATGCATCTCGGTGAGCTTCGAGGCCTTCCCCATGCCCGCGACCGAGGTTATCTTGATGACGCTTCCCATCCCCTGCCCGCCAGCGATGAACTTGAGCGGGTCTTTATAAAAGCTCCCGGCCACCTCAAGCACGTTTGAGAGACGGTCGCCCCCCAGCATCACCAGGCCCTTCACGCTCAGCCCGTAGACTTTCAGGTAGTTGAACTTGCCCGAGAGGTATGAGCCGCCCCCGGTCATCTTTTCGAACAGCCCGAACAGCGTCATGGGGTAGAACAGGAAGAACGAGACAAAAAGGGCGGCCGTGGCCGAGACGCCTATGAGGGCGGCCTTGACTGCCTTGCCGACCCGGTTATGCAGAAGCCATGTCGCCGCGCCCAGGAACCCGGCTTCGAGTATGAGGCTCAGCGACTGGCTGTACCATACGAGGGCCGGGAAACAGAACAGGTAGTAGACGAGGAGCGCCCCGAGCAGGGACGACAGGCGGCGGCCCTTCGTGCGCTCCCGCAGGTAAAGCGTGAGAAAAGGCATGAACGGGTATATATATATCGAGACTGGCCTCTTGTGCACTCCCCAGACGGCAACATACATAACCATGGTCTTCAGCAGAAATAGCGCATAGATGAACACGGTCGCAAGCAGGAGCCTGTGGAAATCCTCGGACGAGCGCACCCCCATGTAGACCGCTATCAGCATGACGGGGAAGACCGCGAACTTGAACATGTCCCCCATCACGTATGAAAATGGGTTGCCGTATGCCAGGCCCACCAGCCCGGAGAAGCAGACCACTGCAAGAAACGATACAGCAATGACGGCGGTGGACTTTCCCGGTGCACGAAAGCCTGGCGGCCTGCCGTGGAATATCGCGGGCCCGAGGTAGACAAGCGCCATGAAGCTCAATATAGCGAACCTTGCAAGTGCGACGAGCATCTGGTATACGCGCGCGCCCTCCATGTCCTCGAGCATCCTGTCGAAGACAAGCTCGGCGAGAAACAGCGCGAGGATAAAGACGTACGGCAGGCGCGATGACGCAGTCCCCGCCGGCATGCCGTTATATACCGCTTCCCTGTCCATGGTCTGTCTTCCTCGCCGTCCCGGATGTCCGGAGATTACTTTGCATGCGGCATGAACAAAACGTCCTCGCCGCAACCCCTGTGAGGCCACCCCTTCAAAAGGCCTGGGCCCTTGATGCAGTAAGCGTCGTATCCGACCGTCCGCATGTACCGTACCACGTCGCCGGGGTGGTAGCCGTATGCGGACTGGTTCTCGACGCTAAGCTCCACCAGTACGGCCCTGGGGCGGATGGCCGGGTCGGAAAGCAGCCGGGCGGCGCCCCTCAATACCAGCAGTTCGGCCCCTTCCACGTCCACCTTGACTATACCGACCTTGATGCCCTTGCTCGCGAACAGCTCATCGAAGGTCCTGGACCGCACCTGGAGCGAGCACGACTCCTCCTTGCGGTTCGTCGGCCTCATGGACGAGTACGCGGAGTCCTTGCTTACGGAGAAGCTGACGTCCCCGGTCGTATCGCTCAATACGCAGTCCATTATCTCCACGTTGTCCAGGTTGTTCAGGGCGAGGTTCAGGGCCAGCATCTTACGGTTAATGGGTATGGGCTCGAATGCGACCACCTTCCCGGCCGAGGCCTTTCTCGCCATGAAGACGCTGTAGATGCCGATGTTGCCCCCGACGTCCACGCAGAGGTCGTCGTCCCGGACAATACCCTCCAGGCAGCATATCTCGTCTTCCTCATATTCCCTGATGTTGACGAGCCGCCAGCCTATGTCCTCGTTTAACGGCACTACAAAACTCGCGCCCCGGTACGACACATGCTTCAGCATGCACTCCTTCGGCTGGAAGCTCTTGTACAGGAGCCTGCTCCTGACCTTCCTTGCGAGCCTCAGAAGTCTTTTCATGATACACCCCGGTTGTCGAGTCCGGCGGATATCCAGCCGGAAAGCCGCTTCCGCATCGGGTTCTTCCATGCGGGCAACGCCATTATCAGGAAGACCGCGAGCATCACCAAAACCGACGCGGGCAGCAAGCCCGCCCTGTGCTCCGCCAGCCTGTATAACAGGACGGATATCAAGACCGCCGCGAGCCCCGCGGCCCCGATTGCCATGTGCTCCCTCGGGAACGTATCGAGCAGCGGCACGCCGTTCTGGATGTGATAAGAGACGACTACGATGACGCTTCCCGCTACCAGCGAGAACACCCATGCGGCCGCTACCGCCTCGCCTCCGAACAGCCTGCCGAAAAGAAGCCCGGTCGAGAGGTTGAGCACCGCTATAGTCGCGTGGGCCGCGGTGTTCCAGCCGAGCCCGCCGATCCCCAGGTTTGCGTAATAGGCCGGGGCGGCCAGGGTGTTCAAGAACCAGCCCGCGACGAGCATGAAAGAGAACAGGACAAAGACGCCGTTGTAATAACCGAGCCATGCCCTTGAGATAATCGGGATGAAGGCCGTTATCAGGGTGAAGTACGGTATGGCGATATATATCAGGAGCCGGTATGAGCTGTCGTACACCCTCTTCACGGCCTCGGGGTCTTTCTCGTGCAGGCTTGCTATCGCGGGCACCAGCGCCTGGTTTGCCGCAACGAGCAGCGCCCTGAGCTGGACTACCATCCTGCTCGCCATCTCGTATATCCCGGTCATCCCGAGCCCGCCGAACCTCGTAATCAGCCCCTTGGTAAGAGGGTCGCATAGCACGATGCTTATCGAGATTACCTGGAAGTTCATCCCGTAAACGAACATCTCCCTGAAGACCTTGTAGTCCCACCTGTAGCGTATGACGGGCAAAGTCCTTATGTGCCGCCTGAGCGCGGCCCAGCTCCCTGCAAGCATGAAGCTGTCCTGCGCGATGCGCGCATACGCAAGCCCCATCAGCCCGTGCGACGGTACAAGCACGAAGCTGAGCGTCAGGAATATCGCCGTCCCGATGATGACCAGGCCGGACTTTACGTCCATGCGCTGGTACCCGTCGAGCCCGGCCTGAAAGACGCTCCCGGCCGCCATCACCCACATCGAGAACAGTGCGTACGGCATTATGGACATCGTCTCCGCAAGCCTCGACGCCGGCATGATGTGCCCGAGTATCCATCCCGAAAACGGGTAGATCGCGAGCAGGGCGACCCCGAAGAACAGCCCGAGCGTGACAAACGTCGTCTGTATGACCTCAGATACTTTGTCTTCCTGGTCCAGGGCATGGTATTTAGCCACGAACTTGACCGCGCTCGCGGACAGGCCGAGGTTGGCCACTCCGGACATCGAGGTTGCGGCGAGCACGACGGACCATATCCCGATGCGTTCCGGGCCGACGGTGTGCAGGAGGAACCTGTAGAGGACTACAAGCCCCGCCCCGACCGCCAGCGTCTGGACGACCGACATGACCGCGTTTATGAGCAGACGTCGTTTCTGCATTTACCCTTGCCTGCCTTGTCGCCGGCTACCAGCCCGGCGTAGATGCTAATGCCTTCTCTGGAGGGACGGGATGCCTTCCACCAGAAGCACGTTGTCGAGCCTTTCACGCGACGCCACGAATACCGCCCGCGTGAGCGATTTTGCAGCGGGGACGTCCGTCCAGTCCACGGGGAACTCTTCGTGGTTGGGCTGGGTTACGGGCATATAGACGTGCGCGAAGTATTTTTTCAGGTTGTCGTATACCCACGGCCTTGTCGGACGGCAGCCGTGCCCGGAGGCGGCCTGGGTCGGGTCCTTTACGTTCTCTTCGCACGGGTTGAGGTGCGCCTCGTCCCCGAACGAGACGCAGGTCTCGAGCAGGAGCATGCCCCGGCAGCGGCCCGACATGAACTCTATCGCCCTGTCCGGGTTTTTCAGGTGGTAGAGAAGCCCGTAGCAATGGACGACGTCGAACACCTCGGTAAACGACTGGTCCGGGTCGTCCATTTCGAGCGGGGCAACCCTGATATCCGGATACCTGGCCCTCAATATCCGGAGGTTCTTCTCACGCGCGTCGGTGCTGACTACCGTGCAGCCCCGGTCGATGAAGAAGCTTGTATGGTCGCCTATACCGGCCCCGACCTCAAGTACGGTCGAGCCGTGTATCGCAAGCCCCAGGCTTGCAAGGTGCTCCAGCCGCCTGCTGTTGTGCCGCTGGTAATGAAACGACGAGAAGGCGTACCTCGAAGGCAGGCCTACAAGCTCATACACAACCTTCTTCATCGCATGTTTTACCGAATTGACGTTTTGCATCTTTATGCCTCCGGCCGCGTCTGGTATTGGCGTTTGTTACTTTAACTGCATGTTTCGCGTCCAGTCCAGCCCAGCCCTTTTTCCATCAGGGCGTCGGTGCCTTTCCCCGGAGGGCTGATGCCGGCGTCCTCCAAGTCCGCGTCCATCATTACCTTGACTAGTTCGCCGAAAGTTACCTTCGGCTCCCAGCCGAGCACCTCCCTCGCCCTGGACGCGTCGCAGAGCAGGTAGCTAACCTCGGTCGGCCTGAAATACCGGGGGTCGATCTCTATGACGGCGTCCCCTACTTTAAGCGTCGCCCTGAGGCCAGGCACGGTGTCGTCCACCGAGGCTACAACTCCCTTCTGGTCGAGGCCCTCGCCCGACCATTCCAGCCTGACGCCTATGTAGCCGAACGCGGCCTCGGCAAGCTCGCCGACTGAATGGCTTTCGCCTGTTCCTATCACATAGTCGCCGGGCCGGTCCTGCTGGAGCATCAGCCACTGGCATACGGCGTATTCAGGCGCGAACCCCCAGTCCCTTTTTGCGTCGAGGTTCCCGAGATACAGCTTCTTCTGTTTCCCGGCGGCGATGTTAGACACGGCGCGCGTTATCTTTTTGGTCACGAACGTCTCGCCCCTTCTCGGGGACTCGTGGTTGAACAGTATCCCGTTGCACGCGAACATCCCGTATCCGTCTCTGTAGTTCACGGTCATCCAGTAGGAATATAGCTTGGCGGCCGCGTACGGGCTCCTCGGCTGGAACGGGCTGAACTCGTTCTGCGGGGGCGGGGTCGCGCCGAACATCTCGGACGACGAGGCCTGGTAGAACTTCGTCTTTATGCCGCTCCTCCTTATGGCCTCGAGGAGCCTCGTGGTGCCGAGCCCCGTGATGTCCCCCGTATATTCAGGTATGTCGAAGCTGACGCGCACATGGCTCTGTGCGCCCAGGTGGTATACCTCGTCGGGCGTAATGTTGTATATGAGGTTGGTCAGCTGGCCCGAGTCGGAGAGGTCCCCGTAGTGCAGGAGCACCTTCGGCCCGGGCAGGTGCGGGTCCGCGTAGAGGTGGTCTATCCTGCCCGTGTTAAACGAGCTTGCCCTCCTTATGATGCCGTGCACCTCGTAGCCCTTCGACAAAAGAAGCTCCGCCAGGTATGAGCCGTCCTGTCCGGTTATGCCGGTTATCAGCGCCTTTTTCATGCAACCGCCTTTCCAGGGCCCGATGCCCCGCGATACACATCTAACCTGACCGTCTTCAGTAACGGTAGCTCAAGTCTACCCTTGCGAGCTGGTTCTCCCGGTGGACGCCCCTGACGAGGTTGAAGTTCCTGATGTCCTCGTAGCCGTAGCCGATGAGCGCGTCCCAATTATCCACGACGGGAAGCCGCCAGAAGAGCCGGCCTGCGTCTTTTTCCTCGACCGCCTCCGCCCCGAGCCGTCCGAGCCTCCCCCGCTGGGTATGGAAGTATTCCACGGCGAGGTAGTGCCTCGCCGAGAAATAATGCGTGAACCTCGTGAAATATTCCTTGGTGTCGCCGCCCTGCGAGTGGCCCATCACCATGTCCCTGTTGGTGTAGCCTTCCGGGAACTGGTAGTCGGTATAGGCGACCGGGTTCCCGAAGTAGAACTCGAACCGGAAGTCGTTCCTGCCGTCCGAGGTCAGCCTCGGCACGTATATCCCTGCTATATGGCTCTCCACTATGGGCACGAAGACCCGGTTGTCTTCGCCTGAGTATTCCCAGTATACCGTCGTGCCCCTGAACCAGGGGAGCCTCCACCGGAACTCGAGCCCGCCGAGCGTGTTCGAGCCGTCGTATGCGGCCCCGACCTGGACTATGCCGCCCAGGCCATTTCCGCCGGCATTTGGCCCGCCGGTCTGTCTTGCGAAGTTAAGCCCGAACTCCAGAAAGGGCCACGGCTTCACGGACAGCTTCACAACGGCAAGCCAGGGCCGCCGCAGGTCTGCCCCAGTCCCGCTTGCGGACAGCCTCGATACGACGAGTGCGTATTTCAGAAGCCCGACGTTCCTCTTGAACCACGGCCAGTCTACCGGTTCCGGGCTGGACAGCTTCAGCATGTCGAGGTTCGCGGCGTTGTCGGTTAATACCGTCGTGCCCCTGAACCCCTGTCCGAACCAGTTGCCATCCCTGCCGACCTCCAGCTCAAGGCCATTCCCGCCGAGCTTTACATAGCCCTTGTTGAGGGTAATCCCGACGTTGCTCTTTATGTCCCCCGAGCCCTGAGTAGTCAGGACACGCGGCTCGGCCTCGGCCGAGGCATACCGGGTAAGGAACACCTCGAACTCATCCCGCAGCTCGAGGTTGCTGCCGCGCCTATATATCACGCCTTCGTTGTTTTCGAGTAGCGGTGTGCCTTCTGTCCCGGTCTCCTGCTGCGTGCTCCCGTGCGGGAACCTGGGCCTCGCCTCCGAGAACCCGAAGAAGCTCTCGCCGCCGGTGCTGTTCACGCGCCTCGTGAAGTTTCTGGGCTCCCCGTCGAGGAACACGTACCTTAGCCTCATGGATGAGACCGGGTTCCAGTCGAATACCGGCGCCTTCTCCTCTATGTTGTAAAGGTCTATTTCCCTTGGGATAAGCTCTTTGGCCCTGCTTATTAATTCTACCACAAACCCCGAATCTTCGGGCTTGAGACGGCCTATGTTGCCCTCCGCCTCAAGGACAATCCGCGCGGCCTCGGCCTTCGAAAAGGGCTTCAGTCCGTTTATGTCTGTATCCACCAGGCCGAACCCGGAAAGCTTCTCCATGTACAGGTACATCGGGCTGTCCAGGGGGATGTTGTTGGAGGCAAGCCCCCAGGCCGCGCCGGGCATAAATACAAAAAGGGCCACAAGGGCCGCAAACAGTCCGGGCCTCACTGCCCCGGCCATAAAGAACAGCCGCCACACAGGCTTATTGGACGGAAGTTTTCTCAAACGTGTTGCTTCTTTTTTTTGAGTTTTCCCTGTATTCGGCAAGGAACACAAGAAAGATGGCCAGTACCGCGGCGACGACCGTTGAACTGAGAACTATCAGCGCCCTGTTCGGCTTCGCCTTCTTTGTGGGGGGGGTTGCCCGGTCGAGCACCTGGATGGTCGGGCTGTCCTTGGCTTCCTTTATCTTCGCCTGTTCGTACTGCGACATCAGGAGCCCGTAAAGGGTCTCCTGCATCTTGTATTCCCGGAACAGACCCTGGTACTGCTGCTGCAGGCCGGGGAACCTGGACGTCGGGATGAACACGTCACCCGCCGCCCTGCCGCCCCCGCCGCCCGTCCCGTCCTCGAGCTTCCTCAGCTCGCCCCTCATCTCCGCAACCTCGGTCTTCAGGATGTCGAGCTGCGGGTTGCCGGACGAGGCGTAGGATTGTAGTGTGCGGTACTCGACCTCCTTTGCCATGAGGTTGCCCTTCAGCTTCCCTATGGCGTCGATGATGCTCTCCGACTGTGCGTCCATCTTCAATGCGTTGTTTGACTCCTGAAACTTCTTGAGCGCCGCCCCGGCGGCGTCGAGCTTCTCCCTGGTCTCATCTATCCTCTTTTCGAGGAAAAGCCTGACCTGCCGCCCGGAACCCATCGTGCTCGACCTGTTTATCCTGTCGAGCTCTTCCATGAACGCGTTGGCCATCCCGGCCGCCCGCTGCGGGTCCGTGTCCTCGACGGTTATCGATATTATGCCCGCGTCCGACTTCTCTACCGAGACCCGTTTCTTGAGGGCCTTTCTGGTGTCGTCGAGGTTCTTCTTGTCGTAGAGCTTCATAAGGCCGAACCGGCTGATGACCGCGTCCATCGCGTTGCAGCTCGCCAGTTCCTCCGCCCAGAGGGTGGACGTGAAGCCCTGCCCAATGCCAAACATCGGCTGTATCAGGTCGTCCACCTGGCTGGAGAGAAACGGTATGCTGGGGCTTGATTTCTCAGGAGGCAGTATCCTGGCCGTCGCGTCGTATTTGTTTGGGAGCAGGAGGCTTACGACGATGGACAAGGCCAGCGCGCACCCGCTGACAAGCAAGAGGGGCTTCCTCCGCTTTACCAGTACCTTCCAGTAATCGAGGACGTTTATATCGTAACCGTCAAGTCCGCGAGACTCCATACCGTGCATGCCCTTTGGTCGGTCGTTGAATGGGTTTATTAAAGGGCGAGGACTACGCCCGCCGAAACAGCTATCTGGAACAGTATCTGGGTGATGTCCTTTACGTCCCTGAGCCAGGCCGTCTTCTCCGTCTGGACAGGGACCACGATGGCGTCTCCGGGGTCGAGCTTAATTGACATGAACCCGCCGGACGACCAGCTGTGGGTCTCGTTGTCGAACTGGAACCCGCTGCCGCAGTTCCGTTTGCTTACCGCCGTGCCGTCCACCTTAAGGACGTAGACCTCGTCCTCGTCCGCGTTTTTAGTCATGCCGCCCGATTTTTGAAGGTACGCACTGACGGTGCCCTCGGGCGTATATACGAAGGAGGTCTGGTTGTAGACCGCGCCCGCGACCTGTACGTATGAAGGCCTGTCCGGTACGGTCAGGCGGTCCAGGTCTTCGAGCTCTATGTCGTACGGGCCGCCCTTGAACTTCTCGAGTTCGGACATTTTGATTGCTATCCTGCCTTTTGCCCTTGCCGCCCTGAGCTTGGCAATCAAGGCCTTTACCTGCTCCACCGACTCTTTTTTCTGTCCGGCCTCCTCTGCGGTGGTGCTGGTCTGTACGGCGATGGCGGAGTTGGCGTAGAGCTGCTGCTCAAGAGTCTCTATCATCTCGTCCAGCACCCTCTGCTGGTCCAGCCGCACCGACTCCCTCGAGAACGTCGCGCCCTTCGGGTATGCCTTGTCGGTGAACCCGCCCGCCCGCTCGATGAGCGAGGAGATGGTCTCGCCCTTGTTTATCGTGTAAGTCCCGGGGTACCGCACCTCGCCCTTGACCGACACGGTCCGGTATGTCCTCCATTCGGGCACGGTCTTCACCGAAAGGTAGTCGTCCACCTTCAGCTCGACGTCGCTTTCGGGGTCGCCTGAGAGCGCCTTGGCGATATTTATGGTCATCCTCTCGGTCTTCGGGCCGTCAGGGGTGATCGTCATCCTCGTCAGTTCAGCGTTTTCCAGGTTGGCGAACCTTTGGAGCCCGCCCGCGTATGTCAGCAGCTCGCTCACCCTCATGCCTGGCCTGTAGCCGAAGGTGCCGGACGATTTGACGGCGCCCGCGACATGCACGGCGGCGTCCACCCCCTGCGGCACGGGGAATATCGTCACCAGGTCTCCGTCCTTCAGCAGGAAGTCCTCGTCCGAGCCCTTTACCAGGTCCGCGAGGTCCATTTCGACACGCGAGCGCTTCGTGCCGTTTTCAACCCTCAGCAACTGAAGCCGGTTATTGTAGGCGAAGCCGTTTATGCCGCCCGCGGTTTCTATGAGCCGGGATACGCTCGTGTCGCCCTTCAGCTCGTAGATGGCGGGCACCTTCACGTTCCCGGATATGCCTGCCATCGGCCCGACCGTGGATACGAAGACGACGTCCTCCGGCATCAGCCTGACGTCCTTGCTCTTGTCGCCGGCCAGCAGGAAGTCGTACAGGTCGAAGACGGCGACGGTCTTCCCGGCCCTGTTGACCCTGATGTCCCTCATTGAGCCTTCTTTGGCGACGCCGCCCGCCGCGTAAAGCGCGTTTATCAGCGTCGACATGGACGAGACGTTATAGCTGCCCGGGCTCCTGACCTTGCCGAGCACGAAGACCCTTATAGTCCGAAGCCTTCCCATGCTGATGTTCATCTTGACCTCGGAGGGCTTGTAGTAACGGGACATCTCCTGGGCGAGGTAGGCCCTTGCCTCGTCGAACGTGAGGCCCGCGACATAAAGGGGCCCCAACTGTGAGATGTTTATCTTTCCGTCCCGGTCGATTTCCGGGTTGAAGTCGGCGGAGTACTTGCCCCAAAGGGATATCATCAGCTCGTCGCCCGGCCCGAGCAGGTAGTCGGAGCCAACCGGCATTATGTCCGACGGGGCGAAGGTGGAAGGGGGCAGCGAGAACATGTCGTAGCCGAACTGCTTGATGTCGTTCGAGACCACGAACGGGCTTCTTAGCCCCAGGAAGTTGAACATCGAGGATATGAAGTCCGGAGCCCCAATCAGGTAGCCCGCATCGACCCCGCGCTTCTCCCGTCCGCTTTCCTCCCGGACGATGTTCACTGCAACGGATATCTGGCCGGGCAGAAGGTCGGTTGCGGCATGCTGGAATACGTTTCCGTCCAGCCGCCTCAGTATGTCGAGCTGGGTTTCGGTAAGCTCTACCGGCTTGGACGCGATGTACTGCTCGAACTGGGAAGGCTTCTCGGCCAGCGGGACGGGCGGCGTCTGCAACTGGTATGCGGCCTGAAGCTCCAGGGGCTGCCTGACGGGGGCATGCCGTTCAGGTTGAGTTGTGCTTTTTTCGGGTTCCTGCGCCGGGTTATCCGGGTCGAGCGCCGACGCGGGCACTGAAAACACCAGTAGGAAAAGCAGGCTCAAAAAGGCAATATGGACGGAATTGTATCTCATTGTGACCATGTTTCCAGAGCACTCGCATTTTATATAAGGATAGAGCCAATACGGAATAGCAGTCAGGATGGTTAATCGCCGTCAACCATTTACTTATAAGCTAAATATAACAAATTTTCCCGTCCCGTCAAGGAGCTGGGCATTTAATTTGTATTATGCGAGCATTTACCAGCCCCGATATTCTCCGAAAATCCCGGCCTGGCGTACTGGACAGGGTTTAAGGTCCCGCATATACTTTAATAGTCCGGTACGGCCAGCCCGGCGTATCCGGCCGTTCATTCACAAAGCCCGCGTCCGGCGAGGGAGGATAACATGAAACCCGATATAACCGTGTTCGCATTGATCTCATTGCTGTTATTCGGCCATGCCGCCCATGCGGACCCCAAGTCGGCCGCCTCGGGCTCCAGAGGGACCTTAAACATTGTCGCCACAGTCGAAACCGTGGGCTACGGCGCGGTCACCCCTATAACTTACGGGGCGCGTTTCGACGGCGTGGCGGACGATACCGAGGCGATACTCTCCGCCATCGCGGCCGCCAAGGTCAGCCGCAAGGCGGTGGAACTCCCGGCCGGGACGACCAGGGTCAGCCGCAGGCTGCTGTTCGATTACGATGGGGCGGTCCTGCGCGGCCAGGGGCGCGGCAACACGATAATCAAGTGCAGTTCGGACGTCGGTGACGTCATATTGGTCGGCAAACCGTCGGGGCTTCTCCTGAACGCCTTCCTGAGCGGCTTCCAGGTCGAGGTCGCGGGCGCGCCGGCAGGCACCAACGGCATCAGGCTGAGCGGCGCATGGAGGTCCCGGATAGACAACGTGGTCGTAACACGCGACTTCTGGAACAACTCCGCACCGAGGAGCGGGTCCGGGATAAAGTTAGATACGGGCATCTCCGGCGGCCAGGGCGCATTCGACATAAAGATGTCCAACCTCTGGGTCACCCATTTCGAGAAGGGTATAACCGGCTCGGGTACCGACCTCTCTTCCGACGCCCTGACAAACCTGGTCGTATCGGACAGTTACATCAGCAGCAACGTAAACAACATCTCTCTGACATACGCCCAGGGCGCGTTGGTCATGGGTACGCAGTCCGAACTCGCCTCCGAAGACGGGGTCGTCCTGTCCCGTTGCGTGGACTTCACGTACATAGGCGCCGCGATAGAGGCGTCGGGCGGCTGGGGCGTGGACATGGACAAGGATACTGCCGGCGTAACCATAAGCGCCTCTCTTTTCAATAACAAGGCCGGCAACATCAAATGGAACAACAAGGGCGGGCAGAGGCTGATGGGCAAGGATGTAACCGAGTTCCCGCACGGCCTGGTCAGGATTTCCGGCTCGACAGCAAAACCCGGCGAGTTGCAGTTCTTCGAGGACGGGATCAGAGACGTGCGGCTGACGCCCGAGCCCGGGTTCGCCATAGGGGTGAGAAACGGCGGGACGGGCGAGACCCCGTTCGTTTTCGACGTGGCGAACAAGGCGCTGGGCATTAACGGCGCATACATGTCAGCCGGTGCATCCCCGCCTGTATCGGGTTACTGGAACAAGGGTACACTTATGTACAACACGTCCCCGGCCCCCGGCGGTTATGCTGGTTGGGTCTGTGTAAACGACGGCTCGCCCGGCGCCTGGAAAGGTTTTGGACTGATAGAGAGATGAACCGGGATATGTTTAAATTAAAAGGGGGCTATGCAGGATTGCATAGCCCCCGGATTAACTAAGATGCCCTGTCAGAACTTAACCAGCACGTCCACCTTGGCAAAGTTCTCGTCCTTGTAAGACGATGTGTAGCCGCCGCCGCGGGTTGTGGCGGTCTTGTAGTCCCTGGCCACCGTCCGTTCACCGTCCACGAGGAAAGTAACGTACTTGTTCAGGTCGTAGCTCACGCCGTAGATGTAGCGGTTGACCGTGTTGTTCGGGCTGTCCGTGTCGTGGTCGAAGTTGTCGTACCGGCACATCAGCCTGACCGGCTCCATGAACGGCAGCCTGTACCAGCCCATGAGCGAGAAGCCGCCGCCCTTGACGTTGTTGACCCCGGCCGGGTTGGTGGCGAACAGGCTCGGGTCCACAAACGAGTCCTTCCCCCGCGTCCAGAGGTATTCCCCGCCGACGAACAGGGCGTTTTTGTACTTGTACCCGAGGAACGCAATCATCCGGTCGCGCTTGTGGAGGATGTCCTCCTTGCCGCCGAAGTAGAAGCCGGTCAGCTCGAGGCCCTTGGTGTAGTCGTTGCCGGGCAGGGGGTTTATGGTCAGCCGCGCCTGTATGGACTTGTACTTGCTCGTCTCGTCCTTGTGGTAGCCCTCGCCGTTAACGAAGTTCGCCTGCCACTCGCCGTACCCGGCGGGGAGCTTGCCCTGGAAGTCTACTCCCAGGTTGGCCGAGTCCATGAACTTCTCTCTCTCGACCAGCATCGTGCCCTGTATACGGTACGTCCAGAGGCCTTCCTCGTGGTCGAGCCACCCTCCCTCGAACTGGCCGAGCTTGACCTTGAGCGAGGGGTACAGGTCCCAGAAGTCGTGGAACGCGACGTAGTAGTACTTCAGCCTGAACTCGAAGTCGCCCTTGTTCGCGGTCGTCACCGTCGCGCCCGGCGCGCCTGTCACGGTCGTGGTGCCGTCGAGGCGGGTGATGTCGGGTGTTATCCTCGCGTTTACGTTGGGCGTCAGGTCGGCCTTCAGGTTTATGTAGCCCCTGTTCAGCGAGAACTTGTTCCTGTGCGTGTTGTCGGTGTTGACACTCTCGTTGTCGAAGTCGTAGGAGTAGCCCACGTAGGCCTCGCCGCCGAGTTTCATCTTGGGGAACGTAGCGGCCTCCTCGTCGCTCACGACATGCTTGACGGCGTCGCTGAATGCCTGGGTGCTGTAGCCGGCGGGCCCGGCTTCTTCCGAGGACTTCTCATCGGCGGACGAGGCCATCGGGGCGGCCGGGGCCACCGGCCGCCTGTTCCCGCCCGGCTTTGTGTATACCGCGCCGGTATCCGGGTCTTCGTAAAGCGCGCCTATCTTCTCCGTGGGCATGCTGACCTGTGTCCTGCCCTCGCCGGGCCTGGTGTAGAGCTGGCCGGTCGAGGGGTCCTCGTACAGCTCGGCGCAGAAGCCTGTCGCCGCGCCGAGCACTATCAGCAGCCCGAGGGCCGCGGACGTGAATATCTTTAACATCCAAAAACTCCTTTCTAAATAGCCGCTACAATGTATCACGCGAATATTACAGTTGTGTTACAGACCTGTTAAGAAAGCGTTAAACTACCGTGCCGCTCATTATATGCCCCTCCTTTCCTTGCACGGCGCAACCGATGCGTCGCCAGAAGTGGGCAGAGATTACCACGGCAATGTTACGTGATTATTACAGACGGGTTAAGATTTGGTGAACGGGGCATTCAAGCGCAAAGAAAGGACTGCTATGCTTCGGCAGAGGCCCGGAACCCGAGCGTGACTACGGTGCCCTTCCTGGGGGCGCTGTCCATGGAGAACGTGCCGCCCTGGGCGTTCATGAGGTGCTTTACGATGGCGAGCCCTAGGCCGGTGCCGCCGAGCTCCCGGGAGCGTGCAACGTCCACCCTGAAGAAGCGCTCGCCGACCCTCGGCAGGAGGTCGAGCGGGATGCCGGGCCCGCTGTCGGTTATGACAAGCTCCACTGTCCCGGCCTCGCCTTCCCGGCGCTTCGCCATTATGCCGACCTCGCCGCCTTCGGGTGTGTACTTCACGGCGTTGTCGAGGACGTTCAGGACCACCTGGTAGAGCTTGTCCCGGTCCGCGTCCACCTTCGGCGTGTCGTCGGGTACCGTAAGCCTTATGGCGAGCTTTTTCTCACGCGCCATAGGCTCGAGCAGGGCCACGGCCTCGGCGCAGACGTTTTTGAGGGAGACGGGTTTCAGTTCGACCCTTATCTCGCCGAGCTCTATCTTCGACAGCGTGAGCAGGTCCTCGATGAGCCTGCTGAGCCTTTGGGAGTTGGATTCTATAATGCCGAGGAAGCGTACGGCGTTCTCTTTCTCGTCGAGCGCGCCCGAAAGGAGCGTCTCCGCAAAACCCTTTATGGCGGAGATGGGTGTCTTCAGTTCGTGCGTCACGTTGGCCACGAAGTCGCGCCTCATCCTCTCGAGGGCCTTGAGCCTCGTCACGTCGTGCAGGACGAGCACCGCGCCTGCGAAGTCTTCCTTCATCATGAGCGGCACGCACCCGGCCATCAGGTACATGCTCCGGGGGAACCGCACCTCGACCTCACCCGTGACCACGTCCCGCGACTCGTGCGTGCGGCTGATAAGCTCCAGCAGTTCGTTGTTCCTTATCACCTCCAGGAACGGCCTGCCAAGCGCGTCTTCCTTCCTGATGCCGAACGTCTCCCTGAGCCGCCTGTTCGCAAGTATCACCCTGCCGTCCCTGTCGGTGACGAGGACGCCCTCGACCATCCCGCCGAGCACGGCCTCGAGCGTGGCCTTCTCCCTCGTTATAGTGTCTATCTTCTCGTGTAGCTGTCCGGCCATCTCGTTTAAGTTCGCGGCGAGCATGCCGAGCTCGTCGTCGCCCTCCACGCGTAGCCTCCCGGAGAAATCACCGGAAGCGACCTCCTTCGTGAATGCGGCCATGCGGCCCACCTTGCCGGTCATCCTCCTCGAGAGGTATACGCCGAGGACGACCGCCGCGAGGAATATGACAAGGGCCCCGGCCGCCACCCTTTTCGTTATGCTGGACATGGCCGCCTCGACCTGGTGAAGCGGCATGGAAAGCCTGACGAACCCGCCGCCTGCGCCCGGCCTGACTGCCACTGCCACGTACAGCATGTCTATCTTTATGGTGTGGCTATAGCGGGTCGCCCTGCCCCAGCCCGCGTTTATCGCGGACCGGACCTCCGGCCTTCCGAGGTGGTTCTCCATGCGGGACGAGTCCTCGTCCGAGTCGCCCAGCACCTTCCCGTCCGCGCTTATCACAGTAACCCGGGCCCCGGTCACGCCCTTGTACTTCCTTGCGAGGTCGTCTATTTTTTCGCCGCCGGAAAGCGCGGGGAGCCCGTCTGCGATTATATTCGCCTCGGCCCTCAGGTTCTCGGCTATCCTGTCCGTGAAGAATCCCTCTATCGTGCCGGACAGGAAATACCAGAGGACCGGGAGCGCAAGCGCCGCCAGCACCAGGTAGGAAAGGGCTATCCTCGCTATGAGTTTGTTGCGCATGAATGTTTCGTCCGCGGGGCCGCCGCCGGGCGGCCGTGTGGTTTATGGGGGACGCTACTCGCCGAACTCGTACCCGACGCCGCGCACCGTCTTTATGTAGACCGGGGCCTCCGGGTCGGCTTCTATCTTTGCCCGGAGCCTTCTAACGTGCACGTCCACCGTCCTGGGCTCGACAAACGCGTCGTGCCCCCATACGTTGTCGAGCAGGCTCTCCCTGGTTATCACCCGGCCCCGGTTCCCGGCCAGGTACCTGAGCAGTTTGAACTCGGTAGGCGAGAGCTCGACCGGCTCGTCGCCAAGGAAGACCTTATGCTTCGGGAGGTCTATCCTGAGGCTCCCCACTACGATGCTTTTCTCCGCACCCGGCTTTCCTGCCGAAGAGACCCGCCTCAGGACGGTCTTGACCCTCGCGACAAGCTCCCTCGGCGAGAACGGCTTGGTCACATAGTCGTCCGCGCCGAGCTCGAGACCGAGCACCTTGTCCAGCTCTTCGGACTTAGCGGTCAGCAGGATTACCGGTATGCCCTGGGTGTCCGGCTTCTTCTTAATCTCCTTAAGGACGTCCAAGCCCTGCATCCCGGGCAGCATTATGTCGAGGACGACCAGGTCCGGCGACTCAGCTCGTATCAGCCTCAGCGCATCGATGCCGTTGCCCGTCGTGAGGACGCTATAACCCTCCTTCTTCAGGTTATAGTCGAGAAGTTCCACAAGGTCCTTCTCGTCGTCCACCACCAAAACCTTGTCCGCCATGGTTTACCTCTATTGATTTTATATTATATTAATTTCCTGCGAGGCGCAATCAAGATAATCCTTGGGTTTGGTAGCGTAATGCCGTTACGTTTACGTTACGATTAATAAAAAAGGGGCTGGGCCCGAAGGCCTAACCCCTTGATGTATTTGGTGGAGCTGGGGGGGTTCGAACCCCCGGCCTCTTGACTGCCAGTCAAGCGCGCTCCCAGCTGCGCCACAGCCCCACGGATTGCAGACGGGAATGTTAACATTGTAGGGGATTGGATGTCAACCAAAAAAGTACAATATTACAATAGCAAATGCCCTCACTAGCACGCCCCCGATGCAAGCTTAATCTTTAAATATATTCCCACTCTGGCACATCCCCGACGCAGGCTTATGCCTTATTATCTCTTGCACCTCTGGCAGACCCCGTTCGGTTTCCCCTCCATCTTCCCGGTGTCAGACGTCTCGACTACCCTGTATCGCACGCGGCGGTTCCTGGCCCAGGCATCCTCGCCGCTTCCCTGGTATGCGACCTTTGTGTTCCCGAAGCTTATCGTGTTTATGCTGTCCGCGGCAACCCCGAGCGAAGCCAGGCAGTCCTTCACGGCCTCCGCCCTCTTCCAGCCGAGTTCGACGCTCTTCTCTTCAGGCGTCCTCTGGTCGTCGTAGCCCGCCAGCAGGACCATCGCGCCGGGATGCTTTTTTATCCAGCCCGCGACCTCGTCCAGTTCCTTCTTCGACTTGTCGGCAAGGGCGGCGCTTCCCGCATCGAAGTATACGTCTCCCCAGACGGAGCCCTGTATGCTGTAGTCCGGCCCCTCGGCGAGGCTGGCTGTGCCCGCGAATACGAGCATCAAGTAAACAACAATTCCTGCAAGCGTTTTTATCCTCAGCCTCCTTGTCTTCTTATACTCCATTGACCCATCGTTCAAGCCTTGATGGAATTATAACAAAAAAGGCGCACCCATTCAAGGGTGCGCCTTCAAAATCAGTCACAATGCAGGACTAATTCGAGCCTCCTGGCATCGGGCCTGCGCCGGGTTTTACGCTGCCGCTCGCAGTATGGCAGGTCAGGCAGTCGCCGGAATACTGACCCGTAGAGGACAGCGCGCTGGAGATGGCTTTAATCTGGTCTGATGTAAGCGTCTTCAGCGAACTCATGCCGCCCTCGTTCTCCGTTATGGCTCCGGCGATCTTGGCCGCGCTCGCGCCCTTCACGTTTGACTTGGCCAGCGCCCCGTGACATCTCGCGCAGTACGTCGTGTACAGCGCCCCGCCATCTATTATCGTGGGTGGCGGGGGAGGCGGAGAACTCGGCGACACGTTGACGGTCACGCTCACGACGTTGCTCCTGGCAAGTGTCGTGCCCGTGCTGCCCATCGCATCCACCTCGTAGGTGTACGTTCCGTTGGCCATTCCGGTGTTGGCATATGTCGCGGCCGTAGCCGTCCCGATGCTCGTTCCGTTCCTCAGCACCTTGTAGCTGGATACGCCGGTAAGGTTGGCTGTCGTCCAGCTCAGGTTGACCGTGCTGCCAGTGACAAGCCCTGCAAGGGTGATTGTCGCGGACGGAGGCGGCGGGGGCGGCGCGACGTAGACAATCGCGCTAACCACGTTGCTCCTGGCCATAACCGTACCGGCCGAGCCGAGGGCGTCAACCTCATAGGTGTAGGTGCCGTTCGCCATGCCGGTGTTCGCATAGGACATGGCGGTAGCCGTCCCGATGCTTCCGCCGTTTCTAAGTATGCTGTAGCTTGCGACGCCGGTCGAGTTGGCCGTAGTCCAACTCAGGCTTACCGTGGTGCCCGAGACACTCGATGTCAGGGAAACGGCCGGGACCGGGGCCGGGGCCGGCGGCGGCGGGGGGGGCGGCGATGCGACGCTTACTGTCACACTCACCACGTTGCTCTTCGCGAGTATGGTGCCCATGCTGCCGGATGCATCCACTTCATATGTGTACGTGCCGTCTAGTACATTGGTGTTGACATATGTTAAGGTTTTTGCGTAGCCGATGCTCACGCCGTTACGAAACACCCTGTAAAGGGTGACACCGGTAAGGTTGGCGACCGTCCAATTGAGCGTGACCGTGCTGCCCGAGACGGAGGACGTCAGCGTGACGCCCTGCGACGTGGGTGGCGGGGGCGGGGGCGGTGCGACGACGTTGACGGTCGCGCTTACCACGTTGCTCCTGGCCAGAACCGTGCCTGTGCCGTCGAGCGCATCCACCTCATAGGTGTATGTACCGTTCGCCATGCCGGTGTTGGCATATGACATGGTCGTTGCCGAGCCTATGCTCGCACCGTTCCTTAATATACCGTAGCTGGTGACGCCGGTCGAGTTGGCCGTTGTCCAGCTCAAGCTTACAGTGCTGCCCGAGACGGAGGACGTCAGCGTGACGGCCGGGGCCGGGGCCGACGGCGGTGGCGGGGGCGGTGCAACGACGTTGACGGTCGCGCTTACCACGTTGCTCTTGGCCATCATGCCTGCGCTGCCCATCGCGTCAACTTCGTAGGTGTAGGTGCCGTTTGCGACACCGGTGTTGGCGAAGCTGAGCCCGGTCGCGGTCCCGACGCTCGCGCCGTTCCTTAATATGCTGTAGCTGGTGACGCCGGTCGAGTTGGCCGTTGTCCAGCTCAAGCTTACCGTGCTGCCCGAGACGGAGGACGTCAGCGTGACGACCGGGGACGGGGGCGGCGGGGGCGGGGCGACGACGTTGACGGTCGCGCTCACCACGTTGCTCTTGGCGAGTACCGTGCCGGTCGAGTCGAGCGCGTCCACCTCATAAGTGTACGTGCCGTTCGCCATGCCGGTGTTGGCATAAGTTAATGCCGTAGCTGTTGCGGTGCCCATGCTGGCGCCGTTCCTAAGCACATTGTAGCTGGAGACTCCCGTGAGGTTTGCTATCGTCCAGGTTAGCGTAACCGTACTTCCAGATACGCTTGAGGCCAATGTAATGCTGGGGGTCGGCGCCGGCGTTGGGCTTAAGGCAGCCGCAATCGCCGCGACATCGGTCGGCGTGAGGATAGTTGCGAACATTCCCATGCCGCCCATGTTGTTGTTTATACCGGTCTGGATCTGTGTGGCGGTGGCGTTTTTCTTGCTCGAGGTGGCCAGAGGGCCATGGCAGCCGGCACAATACGTGCCGTAAAGAGTTGCGCCGTCAGCGGCGTAAGCTGCGCCGGTCGTCGCGACCGCGAATATGGCTACAGCTAATGCGAGTATCAATTTCTTCATTACTTACCTTCCTTACTTCTCAAAACGTTTTTCATCTTTCACCCTTTTGACGGTCTACACCCTCTCACCTCCTCTCAGGTACGGTCGTTAATCAAACATGAAAATTAAACCACATGCGATAATTTATGTCAATAGTAATTATTACTATTAAGCCATTTTAATAGTGATTTCGTCAAGAACAATTGCAGGTAATTATGCGCTGTGTGGACAGAAAAAGGCGCACCCAATAATGGGTGCGCCTTTTATTCTTTTAACGCCTGCAGTTACGCAGGCATACTCTATTTTTTCATCACGGGCATATATAGCCCGCCCGTTTTTACCGGAACTACTTCGCCTCGCGCTTCGATGCGACCTGCATCCTTATGACAGCCTTCTCGAGGGAGATCTCGGCCTTATCGAACTCGACCTCGTCGGGTATGCCCTTGAGGCGCGATTCGGCCTTCGCCTTGGCCTCCTCCGCGCGCCGGATGTCTATCTCCTCGGCGGTCTCGGCCATGTCGGCGAGTATCTCGACGTGGCCTCCGTCGACCTCGGCGTATCCCCATGTGATGGCGATGTACTTGCGCTGGTCGCCAATGCGGTAGCTGAGCTCGCCTATCTTGAGCGCGGTCAGGAACGGGGTGTGTCCGGGAAGGACTCCGAACTCGCCCTCAATGCCGGGGCAGACGACCTCGTCCACCTCTTCCCTCACGACGCGCCGCTCCGGCGTGACGATTTCGAGCATGAGCTTGTCCATAAGCTACACCTTTACGCCGAGCTTCTCGGCGTTCGCTAAGACCATATCGATGCCGCCGACCATGTAGAATGCCTGCTCCGGTATATGGTCGTACTGGCCTTCCACGATGCTCTTGAAGCCCTTGATGGTATCCTCGAGCCTGACGTACTGGCCGGGCGTGCCGGTGAAGGCTTCCGCGACGAAGAACGGCTGGGAGAGGAACCTCTGTATCTTCCTGGCGCGGGAAACGACCAGCTTGTCGTCTTCGGAGAGCTCCTCCATGCCGAGGATGGCGATGATGTCCTGAAGCTCCTTGTACCTCTGGAGGGTAGCCTGGACCCTGCGGGCGACGTTGTAGTGCTCATCGCCGACAACCCTCGGGTCAAGGATCCTGGAGGTCGAGTCGAGCGGGTCGACGGCGGGGTAGATGCCGAGCTCGGCTATCTGCCTCGAAAGGACGGTGGTGGCGTCCAGGTGGGCGAAGGCCGTCGCCGGGGCCGGGTCGGTCAGGTCGTCGGCCGGGACGTAGATGGCCTGGACGGACGTGATGGAGCCCTTCTTGGTCGAGGTGATGCGCTCCTGCATGGCGCCCATCTCGGTCGAGAGGGTCGGCTGGTAGCCGACGGCGGAAGGCATGCGGCCAAGCAGGGCCGACACTTCGGAGCCCGCCTGGGTGAAACGGAAGACGTTGTCGACGAACAGGAGCACGTCCTGTCCCTCGGCGTCGCGGAAGTACTCGGCGACTGTGAGGGCTGAAAGGCCGACCCTGAGCCTCGCTCCGGGCGGCTCGTTCATCTGGCCGTAGACGAGCGCGGTCTTGTCGATAACGCCCGATTCCTTCATCTCGAGCCAGAGGTCGTTGCCCTCGCGGGTACGCTCGCCGACGCCTGCGAAGCAGGAGTAGCCGCCGTGCTCCTGGGCGACGTTACGGATGAGCTCCATGATGAGGACCGTCTTGCCGACGCCCGCGCCGCCGAAGAGGCCGGTCTTGCCGCCCTTGGTGTAGGGCGCGAGCATGTCGATGACCTTGAGGCCGGTGACAAACATGTCAGTAGAAGTTGCCTGTTCCTCAAAGGCCGGTGCGGGCCTGTGTATGGGGCGGGTCTCCGTGAATTCTATGGGGCCCATCTGGTCGACCGGGTCGCCGGTCACGTTCATTATCCTGCCGAGCGTCCCCTTGCCGACCGGCATCGAGATTGGCTTGCCGGTGTCTACCGCCTTCATGCCGCGCACAAGGCCGTCCGTAGTGGTCATGGCGACGGTGCGCACCCTGGACTCGCCCAGGTGCGTGGCGACCTCGAGCGTTAGGTTGAAGGCGGGCGTACCCGCGGCCGGGTCGGCCTCTTCCTTCACCAGGCAGGCGTTGTAGATGGCCGGCAACTGTCCGGCTGCGAACTCGATGTCCACGACCGGGCCGATAACCTGGACTATAGTTCCCTCATTCATCGGAATTTCCCCCTTTAAATTAAACCTTGTACTGTTACTTTCTTTTGGGAAAAAGAAAGTAACACAAAGAAAACCGCTATTTCAAACCAACCTGATTATCGCCGCTTCACTTATCCTGTCACCCCGTGCTTGACACGGGGCCCAGGAATTTATCAACTACCCGGATTCCCGCTGGAGCCTGCCCTGGGCGAAGCCGAATGGGCGGGAATGACGTATATATTGTGGCCCCTATTTTAGCGCCTCGGCTCCGCCGATGATCTCCATAAGCTCCTTGGTGATGGCTGCCTGGCGGGCCTTGTTGTACTGGAGCGTGAGCCTCGCTATCATGTCCCTTGCGTTGCTGCTGGCCGAGTCCATCGCGGACATCCTGGCGCCCAGCTCGGAGGCCTCGGACTCGAGAAGCGCCCTGTAGACCTGGAACTCCACGTGCTTCGGGAGAAGGGTCTCCATGACCGTCTCGGGAGAGGGCTCGTACATATAGTCGCCGAGCGAGGCCCCTGCATCCGCGGACTCCACCGGCTCGACCGGCAGTATTTTGGTGGCCTTCACTATCTGGGTCATGGCGGACTTGAACTCGTTGTAGATGATGTAGACCTCGTCCACCTCGGCCTTCATATAGTTTTCCATGACCTCCTGGGCTATCATGCCAGCCTGGGAGTAGCTGAGCCTTCCCGACAGGCCGATCCAGTCCTTGCGTATCTGGTACTCGCGCCTTTTCAGAAAGTCCCTGCCCTTGCGGCCTATCACGTTCAGGGTGATGTCGCAGTTCTCGGCCTTCTTCTCGGCGAAAAGCGCGACGGTCTTCTTCATTATGTTCGTGTTGAACGAGCTGCAGAGGCCCCGGTCCGAGGTCAGTATTAAAAACTCGACCCTGCGCGAGCCGCGGATGGCCAAAAGCGGGTGGTTCTCCCGCGACGCCCTCGCGGCCAGGGAGCCGATGACCGAGACGAGCTTGTTGGCGTACGGTCTCGCTGCCATCATCGCGGCCTGGGCCTTCTTCAGCTTGGAGGCCGAGACGGCCTTCATGGCCTTGGTGATCTGCTGCGTGTTCTTTACGCTACGGATCCTTCTCTGTATATCCCTTAAGCTGGCCATTAGTGTCCCCTTACGCCACGAAGGTCTTTTTGAACTCGTCTATGGCTGCGCCGATCTTCGCATTCAGGTCGTCGCTGATAGACTTTTTCTCCTCTATTTCCTTCTCAAGCTCGGGATGCTGGAGTTCCAGGTACTTGAGAAGCTCGCCCTCGAACTTCATGAGTGAGCTGACCGGCACATCGTCTATGAAGCCCCTCGTGCCGGCAAATATTACGATGATCTGCTTGCCGACGCCCATGGCCGAGTACTGGTTCTGCTTGAGCATCTCGACCATCCTCTGGCCGCGCGCAAGCTGAGCCTGGGTCGATTTGTCCAGGTCCGCGCCGAACTGGGCGAACGCGGCCAGTTCCCGGTACTGCGCCAGGTCGAGCTTGAGCTTGCCGGCAACCTGCTTCATCGCCTTTATCTGCGCCGAGCCGCCGACGCGGGAGACCGAGAGGCCGACGTTCAGCGCCGGGCGTATGCCGGAGTAGAACAGCTCGGTCTCGAGGAATATCTGGCCGTCCGTGATCGAGATGACGTTCGTCGGGATGTAGGCCGAGACGTCGCCCGCCTGCGTCTCGATTATCGGGAGCGCCGTGAGTGAACCGCCGCCGAGTTCGTCGGAGAGCTTCGCGGCACGCTCCAGTAACCTCGAGTGGAGGTAGAAGACGTCGCCGGGGTACGCCTCGCGTCCTGGCGGACGGCGGAGGAGCAGGGAGAGCTGCCTGTACGCCACGGCCTGTTTCGAAAGGTCGTCGTATATGATGAGCGCGTGCTTGCCCTTCTCCATGAAATACTCGCCTATCGTGCAGCCGGTGTAGGGTGCTATGAACTGGAGCGAGGCCGGGTCGGAAGCCGAGGCCGAGACCACGACCGTGTAGTCCATCGCGCCGTGCTCCTCGAAGGTCTTGAGGACGGTGGCGACCGTCGAGCGCTTCTGGCCTATGGCGACGTATATGCAGATGACGTCCTTGCCCTTCTGGTTTATTATGGTGTCCACCGCGACCGCGGTCTTGCCGGTCTGGCGGTCGCCGATGATGAGCTCGCGCTGTCCGCGGCCGATGGGGATGAGCGCGTCGATGGCCTTTATGCCCGTCTGGAGCGGCTCGCGGACCGGCTGGCGCTTGACTATGCCGGGCGCTATGACCTCTACCCTCCTGGAATCCTTGGAGGCGATGGGGCCCTTGCCGTCGATGGGGAGGCCTATGCCGTCCACGACGCGGCCTATGACCGCCTCGCCGACCGGGACTTCCATGATCCTGCCCGTGCGCTTGACTATGTCGCCCTCTTTGATGAGGGTGTCGTCGCCGAAGAGGACCGTTCCGACGTTGTCTTCCTCGAGGTTAAGCGCCATGCCCATGACGTTGCCGGGGAACTCGAGGAGTTCGCCCTGCATGCACTTCTCCAGGCCGTAGACCTTCGCGATGCCGTCGCCGACCGTGATGACCGTGCCTATCTCCATCACGTCCACGCCCTTCTCGAACTCGGAGATCTGCTTTTTTATCAGCTGACTGATTTCTTCTGCCTTGATCTGCATAAATCACCCCTCGGTTAATGGACTTTCAAACCCCAAAAGACGTGTCCGGCTCCCGTGTCCCCTGCCCGCAAAAGCATTAGTGTAAAAGCCTTTTGCGAACCCGGCCCGTGGAGCGGATAACGGTATTTTATTTTAAAAGCGCCTCTTTCATGCGCTGCATCTGGTTCTTCAGGCTCCCGTCGAAGACCGTGCTGCCTATCCTGGTCCTTACGCCTCCGATGAGGCCTGCGTCCACCTCTACGGAGAGCTCGACGTCCTTGCCTACGACCGCCTTTATCCTGCCGCCCAGCTTTGCCATGTCGGCGTCGGACAGGGCCGTTGCTGTGGTCACCGTAGCCTTTACCCTGCCCTGCTTGATGTCGAGCAGTTCCGCGTAAGCCAGCGCTACCTCGTGTATGTACCTTATGCGGCGCTTGGCGAGCAGAAGGTCGAGGAAGCGGGCGGAGAGCTCGGATAACTTCATCTCGGCCGAAAGGCCCTTCAAGACCTTCGCCTTGTCCGGGGCGGAGAAGGCCGGACTTAAGAACACGCTCTGGAGGTTCTTGCTCGACCGGTATGTTTCCGCGACCGCGTTCAGGTCGTTTTTAACGGCGTCGGTCGTTCCGGCCTGGTCGGCAAGCGAGAGGAGGGCCTTGGCGTACCTTTTGGCTACGATGTCCTTAAGCATTTATCTTCCCCCCAACCTTGGCTATGTAGTCTTCGAGTATCCTTACCTGGTCTTCCTTGCTGATATTTTCCCTGACCATCTTCTCGGCAAGCTCGATGGCGAGGAGCGCGGCCTCGCGCCTCAGGGCCTCCCTGGCCTTCAGGAGCTCGGCGTCTATGTTCTCCTTCGCGGAGGAAAGTATGTCGCTTGCCATCTTGTCGCTTTCCTTGATGAGAAGCTCTTTTTCCTTCTTGCCGTTTTCCTCGGCGACGGCGACAAGCGAGGCTATCTCCTTGTCCTTGTCCTTGAGCCGGGCCTGGACGTCGGAGAGCCTCCTGAGGGACTCCTCCCTGGCCATCCTCGCCTCGGCGAGAGACGCCTCTATGTCCTCGGTGCGTTTCTTGAGGAAGCTCTTGAACGGCTTGGCTATGAAGTAGCTCAGTGCGCCGACGATTATGCCGAAGTTAAGCACGCGCCATACCCAGTCCATCGTCGTGGCGCCTTCGCCCTCCGCGCCCTCCCCCGCATAAGCAAAAGCGGCGGTAAGCGCTACGATGGAAAGGGCCGTAAGGGCCGTGCGGGCCAGTCTCTTATAGTTCGGTTTCATGGTATTCCCCTGCGAGTTTATAATGTCCTGCCCAGTAGCTTGGACGCTATATCCTTCGGAAGCTTCTCCATCTCGGACTTCAGTATCCCGCGTGCCTGGGCGGCGTCCGAGGCGATCTCCGCCATGGCCTTGTCGACTATGCCCTGGGACTTTGCTTTCGCGTCCGCGAGCTTCGCCCTCTGCTCGGCCACGCCTTCCTGCTGGTGCTTGTTGTATGCCTGCTTGGCCTTCATCCTGGCGTCGCCGAGCTCGTGCTCGAACTCTGCCAGCATGGACTCGGCGCGGCCCGCGTTCGACTTGGCCTCTTCGTGGGAGGAGCTTATCTTGTCGTCCCTCTCCTTCAGGTGCCTGAGGACTGGCTTGAGCAGGATTGCATTCAATATAATGATAAGGACGAGGAAATTTGCAAGCTGGACAAGCACTGTGTAATTTACGTCTACCATACCCACACCCCCAGGGTTTATTTACATATATTTTTAAGGGCTTATATTAAGGTGAGAGAAACGGAGGCAATCTAACACGCGTAGGGACGCTTGTCAAGTTTTTTTGGTATTAATCTTTTTAATAAGTCCCTTGATAATACTTATTTATCAGGCGCGGCGGGGGCGTGACCCGGACGGCCCGCGTTACTTCGCGCCTATCGGGTGTTCACCTTAGTAGTCCGTTTTTTCCCCCGAAGCGTCTTCATTGCTTGACAACCCCCCGATTATGGGCTATAAGTTTAGCGGCAACACAAAAAACCATGACAAACATACCATTACCTCTATACGCCTTCGGCGGGGCCATTCTATGCACTTCATCGGCGACATATATGTCAGCGAGATACTGCACAAGACCGTCCTCGACCCGCAGGGCGAGGAGGTCGGCTGCCTCGAGGACTTTACCGTAGCCCTGGGCGAGCTTTTTCCCCGCGTTTCCGGCCTTGTAGTAAAAAAGAAAAGCGACCGCTACATAATACCCTGGGAGCATGTGGGCATCTTCAACAAGAAGGTTGTCTCCATCCAGGTTTCCGCATCCTCGCTTAGGCCTACCAGGATGGGCGAGTCCGAGATGCTCGCCGTCAGGAACCTCTTAGACAAGCAGATAGTGGACATCAACGGGGCGAAGGTTGTCCGTGTGAACGACCTCAAGTTCGGCGAGGTCAAGGGGAACCTCTGCCTGATAGCGGCTGACGTCGGGGTGTCCGGGCTCTTCCGCAGGCTCGGCATCAAAAAGCGCTGGGACAGGCTCGCCCGGCTGATGGGATACAAGCAGACGACCGACCTGATAGGCTGGAACTTCCTCCAGCCGCTCGAGCCGTCGCTCGGGAAGCTGACCCTGACCGTGCCGAGGAAGCAGATGAACACGATGCACCCGGCCGACATCGCCCAGATAATATCCGAGGTCTCCCAGAAGGACAAGCAGGCGATACTGGAGGCCCTGGACGTCGAGACGGCGGCCGAGACCATCCACGAGCTCGAGCCGAACGTCCAGGCAACTATCATATCGCAGATGGACGAGGAGCAGGCGGCGGACATACTCGAGGCCATGCCTCCGGACGAGGCCGCGGACATCGTGGCCGACCTCTCGGACGACAAGGCCCAGGACATACTCGAGTTGATGGACCAGGAGGACGCCGAGGACGTCCAGGAGCTCATGGAGCACGAGGAGGACACGGCGGGCGGTCTTATGACCACCGAGTACGTCTCTTTCGAGCCGGAGCTCACCGTTGAGGACGCGCTCCGGGAGTACCGCCTCGAGGCCCCGGACGTGGAGCAGGCCTCCGCGTATACGCTCTTCGTCCTGGACAAGGACGAACGCCTGATAGGCGAGGTCTCGCTGATGGACCTCGTACTTAACCAGCCTCATAAGACCCTGGGCGAGATAATGCGGACGGACTTCAGGCACGTCGAGCCGGACGAGGACGAACGGGAGGTCGCTGAGATATTCTCGAAGTACAACCTGCTTACCCTGCCCGTCCTCGACGAAGAAAGGCGTATGCTCGGCATAGTCACCGTGGACGACGTCGTGGACCTGATACTCCCGCCCCAGTCCAGGCGCAGGAAGCACCGGATTGGGTAGGCTTTTGTTGTCACCCCGTGCTTGACACGGGGCCCAGGAATTTATCGACTTCCTGGATTCCCGCCTTTGCGGGAATGACAAAATAATATGTAAAGTGATTGCGAACGCACTCAACTCGGCGGTTACTAAATTATGGAAGGCGGCCCAGGCAGTACCGGCTTGAGAAAACTCCATGAACTTTTTACGGTCTCTGCTCCAAAGCATACGGAAGCTGGACCGGCGCCGTATTATGCTGTTCCTTGCGGTGATGGGCCCGGGCCTTATCACGGCGAACGCGGACAACGACGCCGGCGGCATCGCCACCTACGCGATAGCTGGCGCGGAGGAGGGGTACGGCCTGCTGTGGCTTCTGCTCCTCATCACGTTCAACCTCGCGGTGGTGCAGGAGATGGCCGCGCGTATGGGGGTGGTGACCGGCAAGGGGCTCGCGGACCTGATACGCGAGCGGTTCGGCGTCCGCCTGACCTTCTTCTGCATGGTGCTCCTCATCATAGCCAACCTCACCACGACCACGGCCGAGTTCGCCGGGGTGGCGGCGGCGATGGAGCTGTTCGGCGTGAGCAGGCTGATATCCGTGCCGCTGGCCGCGCTATTCGTCTGGTTCCTGGTCGTCAAGGGCAACTACAAGAAGGTCGAACGGGTCTTCCTCGTATTCTGCCTCCTCTATTTTACCTACGTGATCTCGGGCGTCCTGGCCCATCCCCCCTGGCGCGAGGTCATGACCAGCATGGTAAGACCGTCGTTCAAGCTGGATGCGTCCTACATTAACCTGTCCATCGCGCTCATAGGCACGACCATCACGCCCTGGATGCAGTTCTTCCTCCAGTCGACGGTCGTGGACAAGGGCATCAAGGTGGAGGACTACGCCTATACCAGAAACGAGGTATTCCTCGGTGCGTTCTTCACCGACTTCATCGCCTTTTTCATAGTAGTAGCGACGGCGGCTACGCTCTTCTCGCACGGCATAAAGGTAGGCTCGGCCACGGACGCGGCCCTCGCGCTGAGGCCGCTCGCGGGCGACTACGCATACATACTCTTCGCACTCGGACTTTTAAACGCGTCTCTAATGGCCGCGTCCATCCTGCCGCTCTCCACCGCCTACGCCGTCACCGAGGCGTTCGGCTGGGAGTCCGGCATGGACAAGGACTGGGACGAGGCGCCGCAGTTCATGGGCCTCTACACCGGCTTCATCGTTATAGGCGCGGGGATAATACTTCTGCCCGGCCTGCCGCTCATGACGATAATGCTCATATCGCAGACGGTCAGCGGCATACTCCTGCCGGTGATACTCATATTCATGCTGATATTAATCAATGACCGTGAGATTATGGGGGAGTACGTAAACGGCCCCATATTCAATGTAATGGCCTGGGGCATCGCGGCTCTGCTAATCGTCCTGACCGCGCTTTTGCTCCTTACCTCGGTCTTCCCGCACCTGTTCGGGTGATTGGGGCAGGAATGACGGGCACGATTTATTTCCCCTCCCTGTGACGGGAGGGGATAAGGGGAGGGTGAATACGGTATCCATGTTCGACAAGCAACGTCTTATAACCTTCGCCGTAGTCTTCGCCGTGGCAATTGCGCTCGAGGTCGGCTCGTACTTCGTATACCCCTGGGTGCCATCGCTCAAGAAGGACAACCCGGACAAGTCCGCGATGATGGAGCTGCGGGAGCGCGAGTGGGCGAGCGAAGGCAAGAAGAAGACCATCACGAAGACCTGGGTGCCGATCACCCGCATATCGCCGTACATGCTCCGTGCGGTGGTTATTGCCGAGGACGACAAGTTCTGGACGCACGAGGGGTTCGACTTCGACGCGATGGAGAAGGCGCTCGAGAAGGACATCAAAAAGAAGAAGCTGAAGGCCGGGGGCAGCACCATCAGCCAGCAGCTCGCGAAGAACCTTTACCTCTCGCCGTCCAAGGACCCGGTGCGTAAGGTCAAGGAGGCGATACTAACATGGCGCATCGAGCGAAACCTTTCGAAGAGGCGCATCATCGAGATATACTTAAACGTCGCAGAGTGGGGCGACGGGATATTCGGCATCGAGGCGGCGGCAAGGCATTACTTCCACAAGCCCGCGTCCGCGCTCGGCCCGCAGGAGGCCGCCCTGCTCGCGAGCGTGCTCCCGAACCCGAGGAAGTACAGCCCGGTCAGCCCGTCCAGGTACGTATCGCGCAGGGCCGCGTTCATCTACAAGATTATGGTGAGGCGCGGGATTGTCGAGCCTGAGTACGAGGACGTGATAGAGCACCCGGCTGAGCCGCTGGCCGGGGCGCCCGCGCCGTCCGGTACGGTTATCGAGAACTATTCCGGCACGCCGCCTCAGTCGCCGGAAGCGCCGAAGCTTGAGTTCGGGCCCGGCTCGCCGCTGACAGGGGAAGGGAAATAGACTAAAAACCCCGGCGGGTGAGTACCCGCCGGGGCCTGTTTGCGCTTTATTATATTTTCTTTACGCGTTCCTCACGTTGACCGCCTGCGGGCCCTTCGCGCCTTCCGTCACATCGAACTCGACCTCCTGGCCCTCGGTCAGGGTCTTGAAGCCTTCCATCGTGATGGCGGAGAAATGCACGAACACGTCCTTGCCCTCGACCGGCTGGATGAAGCCGTAACCCTTGCTCTCACTGAACCACTTAACAGTACCCTTCACTTCTGTACCTCTTCCCTTTCTTTGGAGGCGGGCACTTCACCCGCCCCGTCTTGCCCGGCAGAACTCGTATGAATACTGCGGCCCAACAATAAAAATGCCCCGCGCCTCGCGGGGCCACGCAATACAAACTCTATATCTTTTAGGGGGTGTATGTCAATAAATTTCTTGGAGTCCACCCTCCCCTTTAATCCCCTCCCATAACAGGGAGGGGAATTATATATATTACCCTCTCCCTGGCATGGGAGAGGGCAGGGTGAGGGTTGATTATTAAACAGGATTTTTAGACGACCCGGACGAGCACCGCGGTGATGTTGTCGTCGCCGCCGTTTTTATTCGCGGCCTCGATTAAATGCGACACGCATGTGGTTAGGTTGTCGGACTCCCTGTTGATTATTTTGGCAAGCTCGTCGTCCCTGACCATGCCGGTCAGCCCGTCGCTGCAAAGCAGAAATATGTCGCCCGGCGCGGCCCTGTGCCTGCCGATGTCCACCTTTACGTCCAGCTTCGTGCCGAGCGCACGCGTCACGATGTTCCTGAACGGGTGCGACCTCGCCTGCTCCTCGGTTATCTGTCCGGATGCCACCAGCTCGCCGACATAGGAGTGGTCGGCGGTGATTCGTTTCAACGCCCCCTGCGAGAAGACGTACACCCTGGAGTCCCCGACGTGCGCGACCTGAAGGTCGTCCCCGTCCACCAGCGCGGCGACGATGGTCGTGCCCATCCCGGATTTCTCCTGCTCCGCGTGCGATTTCTCGAATATCACCTTGTTGGCGAGCCTGATGCCGACCGCAAGACGGTTGGCCGTCCGGGAAAGTTTTTCGTCGCGCTCGTAGGGCCAGGTGGTGTCCTCGGACCCCGCGGTCGCGGCAATGAAGTCGTGCAGGGTCTCGACGGCGGCGCCGCTTGCGACCTCGCCCGCGGCATGCCCGCCCATCCCGTCGGCCACGATGTACAGGCCGAGGTCGTCGAAGACGCCGAAGCTGTCCTCGTTGTGGCCCCGCCTCTTCCCGATGTCCGTCCCGCCGCTTGCGATTACCTTCAAGAAATGGCCTCTGTTGTAAAATGGACCGCCATGTTGCGCCGTCGATGTCATTGCGAGCGAAGCGCGGCAATCTCCGTTCTTTAAATTCTGAGATTGCTTCGTCGTCCCGCCCTGGCGGGACTTCTCGCAATGACAACTCCCGTTGATGATAAATCCTAATGACATTATAACAAACCGCCGGATAAGTCAAGATGCGCGGGCAGGTGTAATTTTTTTGACTTATCGGAAGGTATTACATATAATCGGGCAACGACACGACGTGGTTTTCGTAGGGGAGGCCCTCTGCGGCCTCCCGTCAATGTCATTCTGAGCGAAGCGAAGAATCTCAAGCTTTTAACTACGAAATTCTTCGGCCAAAAAACCGGCCTCAGAATGACACACCGTTATCGTAATGGTACGCGGAGGAATTAAATTATGCGTATAGCCGTCGCGGGCGCGGGCCTCTCGGGCCTCTCCCTCTGCCACGCATTACAGGAAAAGCTCGCCGGCTCAGGCCGCACGGCCGAGATAATGCTCTTCGAGTCCGAGGGCAGGACCGGGGGCAAGGTGCGCACCATCAAGGAGTCCGGCTACCTCGTCGAGTGGGGGCCGAACGGATTCCTCAACAACAAGCCGGACACGCTCGAACTATGCCGGAAGCTCGGCATCGACCGCCTCATGCTCCCAAGCAACGAGGCCGCACGGAAACGTTACATATATGCAGGAGGCAGGCTCCACCTGCTGCCGGAGTCCCCGCCCGCGTTCCTCAAATCCAGGCTCCTTTCATGGCCGGCAAAGCTCCGGCTGGCGGGCGAGGTGTTCATACCCCCGGCCCCGGCTGACAAGGACCAGACGCTGGCCGAGTTCGCAACCCGACGCCTGGGGCCGCAAGCGCTCGAACGGCTGATAGGCCCGATGGCCTCCGGGGTATTCGGCGGGGACCCGGACACGATGAGCCTGAAGTCCTGCTTCCCGCGCATATACGAGCTGGAACGCGACTACGGCGGGCTATTCAGGGCGCTGGTCGCGCTCGGCAGACAGAAAAAGAAGGAAAAGAAGGCATCGGGCGACAAGTCCGGCCCTGCCGGGCCGGGCGGCGTGCTGACCTCTTTCGACGGCGGACTCGAAGTCCTGACCAACGCCCTGCAAGGTGCATTCAAAGGTGAGCTTGTACTGGCCGCGCCCGTCAGGAGTGTCGAGAAGACCGCGGAAGGCGGCTTTCTCATACACGCGGACGGCCAGGCTGGCCCCATACATGCCGACGTCTTCGTCTCGGCCTCGCCCGCATATGCCGCGTCCGAGTTCCTGGCCGGGGTAGACCCGGACATTCCCGATACGCTAAACCGGATACCATACGCGCCGATGTCGGTCGTCTGCTTCGGGCTAAAAAAAGACGGCGTCGGGCATTCGCTCGACGGGTTCGGCTTCCTGGTCGGCCTGAAGGAGGGCAGAAAAATACTCGGGACGCTCTGGGATTCGAGCATCTTCCCCGGACGCGCGCCGGAAGGGTTCTGCTCGCTTCGGAGCATGGCCGGAGGGGCTAGGGACACGGTTACGCCGTTTTTGCGGGACGAGGAAATCATCCAGACCGTTCGGTCGGAACTATCCGTTATCATGGGGATAAATGCCGCGCCGGGGTTCGTGAAGGTATTCCGGCACGAGAAGGCCATACCCCAGTACATAGTCGGCCACTCCGGGAAGGTAGCCCGGTGCGACGCACTTGAGACAAAACACCCCGGCCTGTTCTTCGCCGGGAACTCGTTCCGGGGCGTCGGCATCAACGACTGCGTACGGGAGGCGTATGCCGTCGCGGACAAAATTATGAAATTGACAAAGCCCTCCGGTATGTGATAACCTGTGTGATTCATTCAACAATTACCTCACCGGCGCGAGAGTGGCGGAACTGGCAGACGCGCTGGACTTAGGATCCAATTTTAGGGTATTTTGCAAGTTCTTGGGCAGTAAGAGAAATCAGCGTAACCCCTTTATTCTGCAAAGCTTTCCCTTGTTTCTGTCTCAGGTTCTGTCAGGCGGTTTCAGGCCATTTTAGCTCTCTTATGGACACCATATGGACACCAGTCCTGACATTCATTTTCAATTACGCCACTGCAAATGGCGGTTCCCTCTGCCTGGGCAGGTTAGTTTTAGATGCCGATTGCGCCATAGTCAATCCATTGTCACATCGCGTTTAAAAGTTGCATTATCTGATACTTATTGATATAATCCGATATATAAAGGTATCGCAAATATTCAGGCTAAGACATGAATGAAATAAGCACAAAATTTGACTGGAGAATAAAAAGCCCTGAACCGCATATTGTGGCTATTTTGGCGGCCATAGATGAGGTAAAAGGCCAGTTCCGTGCCGGCCTTCGTATGACGCCGCATGCAATCACCAGCCTTAGAAAATCGGTGATTATCACTTCGGCTGGAGCCTCCACGCGCATTGAGGGCGCCAGGCTGGACGACAGGCAAGTGGAAAGGATCATGCAAGGCCTGGCGGTCTCCAAGTTTGCAGACCGCGACTCGCAGGAAGTGCAAGGCTATCTTGAAACCCTGCAAAACGTCTTCGACAACTATCAAACGCTTCCACTCCGCGAGAGCACGATTTTGCCGTTGCACAAAGAACTGCTAAAATACTCGACCAAAGACGAATTGCAACGCGGCGCATACAAAAAAACAGAGAATACGGTTGGCATACTCGACGCGCAAGGGAACGTGGCTCGGATAATGTTTGAGACCACCAGGGCGTACCTGACGCCAAAGGAGATGCAGGAGCTTGTGGAGTGGACTTCATCTGCGCTTGAAAATAGTCGTTTCCATTCTTTGCTCATAATCGCCAACTTTATTGTCGAGTTTTTAAAAATCCACCCGTTTGAAGATGGAAACGGGCGTCTTTCGCGCGTGCTCACGAACCTCCTACTTTTGCAGAGCGGCTATTCATTCGTGCAGTATGTCTCGCACGAGCAGTTGGTGGAGAGACGTAAAGACGAATACTACGTCGCACTGCGCAAATCGCAGGAGACTTTCAAAACAGACCGCGAGACGATTGCGCCATGGCTGAACTTCTTCATGTCCGTGGTGAAAGAACAGGCCGATAGGGCGTTGACCTTTCTTGAAGAAGAACAGGTAGAAGACACGCTGTCTCCGAAACAGTATGAAGTCTGGAAATACATCTCCGGCGTCGGCCAGGCCAGTCCGAGCGACATTGTGAAAGCCACCGGAGTGGTAATGCCGACAGTACGCCAAGCGCTGGAGCGTCTGGTTGAACTTGGTAAGGTGAAACGAATCGGCCAGGGCCGGGGGACGAGGTACGTAAAACTCTAAAATGCATTGGGCATATTGCCGTTTGCGGCAAAATAACCCAATTTATAGATTATATCGGAGAAGGCGGATTCAAGTTTCAAGTGCAACAGGTTAGATGTTCACAGAGTACCTGATTCGGTGTTCTAAAGCCAAGTATTTTTCTTGGTCGGTTGTTCAGTCGTTCCATTACGAAGTCGATTTCTTCGT
>Ga0334722_10000705_pt1 | contig 47167 bp, 39 predicted proteins | sample C3_bottom_MG_FD_207210 | JGI IMG/M metagenome (GOLD analysis project Ga0334722, IMG submission 207210) | Sediment microbial communities from Yellowstone Lake, YNP, Wyoming, USA - C3_bottom | ecosystem: Environmental > Aquatic > Freshwater > Lake > Sediment | place: USA: Wyoming | collected...
ATCCTCAGTTCTTGTCACAGTGTACAGCGTATCACCAACGGCGTTACTTACCATGCCGGGTATGATACCACAGGAGGAGCTAATTGACTACCCCCTTCTATCCGATTTTTGAAAGCGGACCTGCATAAATTGGAGCAACTCTTTACCAGCGCTAATGACATAGCCTCTTATAAAAGGAAAGACTTGATGGATTTAATATCATTAGTGGAAGAAAGGAGCGACGCCATGCATGCGGCATTCGATCTCCAAGAGGGGACGAAAACGGCCAGTCGAGAGGCGATCGGCATTTTATCGGCGCTTTGGGGCGATCTTAAGGAGATAAAGGCTGATAAATTGCGGAGCTACGGAGAAGTTTCATCAGAGGTCGAGTCCGACTTTGATCCTGAAATTGATAAGCTCATGGACTTGATTTCAGAAATGCAGCGGATTATCAGACGCAGGAGTTAAGGAGAACATAAATGGATAGCAAACTTGTTCCGATTCTGAAGCTAATGACAAGAGACAAAAGGCTAGACAAGGCAGGTTATCGGACAGTTATAAACAATGACCCAGGGGGATGTAGACAGTCTCCCATATTCACATTCATCTGCTCCTCGGAAGGGAATCCACTGGCAGCTGGGGTAGAGTCAGGTCATGGAGATCGACTCCTCCGCTCAGTGTGATACAATTTAATTAAAGAGGAAATGAAATTACTGCATGGCTTAGGAAATGGGCCTGATCGTTTCCGCAGACAAGGGGGTGTCTCATGTATATGCATGATGAAATTGCTGAAGTAGCATATGGGCTGTTTGAATCAAGAGGTTGTACCCACGGATGCGACCTCGATGATTGGCTCAATGCGGAGGGGATTGTATTGGGAATGCATTCAGGACAGGACATGGAAGAACCGGAGGAGGAAAATGGTTCGGAGGAGTTAGCCTCTGCCGAAGTAAAGAAAGTCCCCTACGATGAAACCGAGGAGCCTATCAATGAGGAGATGTCTTGATGAAAAACAACATGCTCGAAGGAGCCTATTGCAAAGATAGTTTGGCGCAAATTGCTATGAAATTCATATTCTGCTAGATTATCGTAGAGTAAAAGGCGATGGAGTTCGCCGCTAACCGTCCCGGGTGGACTGATGACTCCTACTCTCAACTAAGACGAGGGTAGGAGTTTTTTTATTATCTGAATAAGGAGGTGAAAGAATGTCGGAAACGTCTTTTGCAATGTCTTCCTACTCGCATTTGAAGGGAGAGCTTTTAAGAATTATTGATGAAATGCTCACAGAGGAAAGCATCCGGGGCTGCCCGTGTGATGAATTGAGGGAGAAGATTGAAACCAACGCCTTCAATCTTGTCGTTGTCGGCCAGTTCAAGAGGGGCAAGACGAGCCTGATCAACGCCCTTCTTGGGGCAGACATTCTGCCTGTTGCGGTTGTCCCGCTCACCTCTATCGTAACCATTATGACCTATGGAGAAACCCTGCGAATCAAGGTCTTCTTCAACGACGGCAGGGTGACGGAGATTAAGCCCGAAAGTCTTTCCGAATATGTCACAGAAAAAGGGAACCCCAAAAACGTCAAAGATGTAAGCGAGGTAGTGCTCACCTATCCCTCTCCTTATCTGAAAGACGGCGTCCGGCTTATTGATACCCCTGGTGTCGGGTCGATATACCAGCATAATACTGATGTGGCTTACCAATATCTGCCTAAATCCGACGCGGCCCTGTTTTTGCTTTCCGTGGACCAGCCGATGAGCAAGGCTGAGCTTGATTTTCTGAAGGACGTGAAGGACTATTCCAATAAAATATTCTTTCTGCTTAACAAGGCGGATTATCTCAACGAGTCCGATCTCAAGGAATCGATCGGCTTCTCAAAAGGGGTGCTGGAAGAGGCGATGGGCGCTGAGGTGAGAATATTCCCTGTTTCCGCAAGGCTCGCCCTGGAGGGAAAGTTCAACAACTCAGAAGACATGGTACAAAAGAGCCGGCTTCCTTTGTTCTCACAGGCGCTGAACTTTTTCCTTATTGAAGAAAAGGGAAAGGTTCTTATCATATCAGCGGCGAACAACCTTCTCAGGCTGATCTCTCAGACAAAGCTTGAACTGGAGCTTGAGAGAAAGTCCCTTACAACGCCTCTTGACGAGCTGCAACTGAAGATCAAGGCCTTCGAGATGAAGAAACAGGAAGTGCTCATGGAGAAACAGGACTTCGATATCCTCCTGGATGGTGAAACAATGAGGCTGTCCAAAGACATCCTAGATGAGGATATTACGCGGTTCAGGAAAGAGCTGCTCGCCCATGAACAACTCCACCTCAATGAGCAATTCGCGCAAATGAAAGCTCTTCCGTCAAGAGAGCTAAAGAACGCCCTTGAAGAGGCCGTCGTATATCATGTAAGACAGGCGTTTAACACATGGCGGGCCATGGAAGATGACCGCATCGCAAAGGCATTTGAAGCTATTTGCAATAGATTCGTTGTAAAGATTAATAACGCCGTTGATGCGCTCCTTAAATTCTCGTCCGATCTTTTCGAAATCCCCTTTGAAGCTGTCAAGACCGAGGCCCTCTGGTCGGCCCAATCACGGTTTTACTATAAATTCAAAGAGCAACCCTTAGGGATCGATATGATCGCTTCTTCCATGACGCTGGCGTTGCCGAAATTCATCGGCGACAAGATCATCCTGAAAAAGATGCAGGACTATCTTGTTCGGGTCGTAGATATGCAGCTGGGAAGGTCGGGGAATGATTTTGAGGCGAGGATACAGAAAAGCAAGCTGGACTTCAGATGGGAGATGCGCCAGAGGATCGAGGCCACGATTGAAGGAATAGGCACTGCTGTGGAAAAAGGCATGACGCAGAGAAGCAGGAGCGAAGAGGAGATCGGAAAAAGGAGCCTGGAACTCGCAGAGACCCTGCAAACGCTCGATGAAATGAAAGACAAGCTGACAAACATCAAGAATTATGCTCAAGAGACAAAAGATGCATAGGCACGCTGCTGCCGACGGTGTCAAGGCAAGGTATGCCGGCACACTTGTGGGCAGACAGAAAGAGATCGAGACATTGCTCCATCATATCTCAAACAGAGAGAGCTTGCATATTTATGGTTATGAAGGTACCGGCAAGAGCGCCCTGCTGAAATGGATATATCAAAACTGGCAGGGAATAGACAATACCCTGATCCCGATCTACTGCGGGAGCTCTACGACGTTGAGGCAGATTTTTCTCTACATTGCGCCCTTCCTGCTGGACCATTTCAAACACCTCGAAAGCATTGACAAATTTAAAAGGGTCAAAGAGATTGAGCATCCCTCCGACATCAAGAAGCTCAGTATCAGGCAGCTCAGAGATCTCATCTTCGCCTATATACCTCAGGACAAATTCTGTGTGATCCTCGACCACCTTGAATATGTGACGCCTAAGATCAACGGATTTCTGACCACACTTTACGGAAAAGCATTAGTCATCAGCGCAAGCAGGCAAAGCTGGGAACTGGTGGATTACAGCTTTAGGGGAAATCTCGCTTACCATCTTTATCTGATACCAAAACTTAGGATCGAGAATCTAAAGGAAAAAGAGTCCTTTGCCTTAATGGAAAATCTTAGCAGTAATCTACATCTCAGTTTAGCCGCCAAACGTAAATTGTTCGAGGAGATTTTCCGTATTTCAAGAAGCAATCCAAAAATTGTTTCTACGATATTTGAAATGGCGCAAAGGCCGGGATACAACAAAAACAACGGGCTGAATTTAAAGCTCATTATGATCGACTCCAGGATTGAGGAGATCGCAGGACAGTGATCTTTTTCTGCCCTCAATGCTGGAAGGAGATCAAGGGGAATGTAAAAAAATGTTCTCGCTGCGGCTCCGATATAACGGAACATGAAAGAAAAGGATTTGCAGAAAAGGTTATAAACGCTCTCAATCATCCGGAGCAGGAAACCGTGCAGAGGGCAGTGTGGATTCTTGGCCGGCTTAAGAGTACTGAATCAGTGGAGCCTCTCATAGGCCTCTTCGAGCATACGGACGATCCATATATTAAAGCTGCGATACTCGATTCACTCGATCAAATAGAAACACAGGAGGCTATGGGATTTATCATCAGATCGCTTGATTCACAAATCAGCATTGTCAGGAGAGCGGCAAAGGCGCTCGTGGAAAGAAAATTCTACAAATGAAGAAAAACAGCTGGCTCACCAAAAGCATCTTCGGGATAGGCCTTACAAGCCTTTTCAGCGACATGGGGCACGAAATGACCACGGCTATCCTTCCCATGTTCCTTGCAACACTCGGAGGCACGGCGGCAACGCTCGGCCTCATAGAGGGTATTGCCGATGCATCTTCGAGTTTCGTAAAGCTCTGGATGGGATATTACAGCGACAAGATCGGTAAGCGAAAGCCTATTGCTTCCGTCGGCTATGTCATAACCGCGCTCAAGGGTTTGTTTGCCTTTACAACGAGCTGGTATCAAGTCTTGCTCATAAGGGTTTTCGCCTGGATGGGAAGGGGCGCACGCGGGCCTGTGCGCGATGCCATGATGGTGGACCTCCTGGAACCTCAATATTACGGCCGGGCCTTCGGATTTCATACAGCTATGGACACGCTGGGAGCAGTCATTGGTCCGGCCATTGCCCTGGCCCTTGTCGGCATCTTAAGTTATCGGAAGATATTCCTCATCTCCTTTATCCCCGGTTTTCTTTCCGTGGCGTGTTTTATATTTCTGGTCAGGGAGAGAAAAAGACGACCTGATGGAAAAGTTGAGTTTTGGAAGAACATAAGGGGACTCCCGTTGGAGTTCAAGCTCTTTACTTTTAGCGTCGGCATCTTCGGCCTCGGCAATTTTGCTCATACTCTTTTGATACTTCGGGCGATCGAGATACTTACTCCTGCATATGGAAAGACATCGGCAATAAGCACTGCAATAGGGCTTTACACTCTCCATAACGTACTCTATGCGGGATTCGCATATCCTGCAGGGATGCTGAGTGAGAAGGTCGGCAAACGCACACTGCTCGGACTCGGTTATTTTCTCTTTGCATTGATGTGCCTGGGCTTTATCCTCGAACCCCCGAAGCTCTGGGCAATGGTTATACTGTTTTCTCTCGCCGGGATCTACATCGCACTCGTCGATTCCATGGAAAGGGCGCTGGCAGGTGATCTTCTGCCAAAAAACCTGCGAGGGACTGGTTATGGGGTCTTGTCGATGGTCAATGGGGTGGGTGATTTTATATCGAGTTTTGTGGTGGGGCTTTTATGGGCAAAGGTTTCGCCGGCAGCGGGGTTTGTCTATGCCGGAGCGCTGACGCTACTCGGCGGCATAATTCTCTTTATGGTGAGGAACAAACGGTAAATCGATGGTTGAAGAACTTTCCGCATGGGAGCTCGCTGAAGGGTTGAATGATCTGCATAGGGGCGAGAGTATTCAAATCCGGCTCATATCCTTGGGCAGAAGCGCTGTGGCGGCGCTTGAGGACTTCATGCTTCGCTCACCAGGCAATCTCAGACCCAGAAGACTTGCCGTGGAGGCCCTGAGAGTCATCGGAGGACAGGAGGCGTTCAATGCCCTGGTGAAATCTCTCTTTGCATTTACCGAAATAGATGATCCTGTTAAAGCGCTTGAAGAAGAGGCCGTAAAGAATATCATAGCTGCGCAATTGAAACATTTTGGAAAAGTTGCTTCTGAGCCCCTCATGAAAGCCCTGACAGAACAACACCTTATAGGTGCCGGGGAATCACTGGCCGAATTAGGGGAAAAACCTGCAATTCCCTATATCGTTGATATGCTTAAAGACAGTTTCAAAAGGCCAAGAGCGGCTGACGCCTTACTCAAATTCGGATCAGACGCGACAGAGGATCTTCTGAACACAATCCGTAACAAGAAAATGGAAAATGATTCCGAACCATTGCCCAGCATTGAAAGACGCGCGGAGGCCGCGAAACTACTCGGGCTTATCGGCGAGACGAAAGGCTTCCCGGACTTGCTTGGATGCCTCTATGATGAACAAGGACCTGTGAGATTTGAGACAGCCCTTTCACTTGTCTTGCTCATGCGGGAAAAAGCACCCCAAAAGGCGATAGAGGTGATCAATTCCTTCGTCGACAAGCTCACTTTTGAAAAAAGATCTCGGGCTGAGGAGATATTATGCTCAACGAATACCAGCAAAGCTCACTTTCGATGACTCTCTGGAAGATTGAAGAGATGCACGACATAGATCAGTTGCTCAAAAGGGAGGATTATGCAGGCGGCCGATTCACCATCACTGCTAAAATGGAAATGCCCCAGGCGCTTTTACTTATCAACGATACCCTGAAGCAATCAAGGGAGATTTCCATACGGACGGTTTCACGGTCCTCCCCCGGAGGCATTTTTCTATGACTTTTCACAGCATACTTTTTGAAAGAGCTATAAACAGCATAAAGAAAGAAACACCTGAAACGCCCGTCTTTTTTGCTGATCTTAATCTTGATCAGGTCGTAGACGCGATCACGCGAGGCAGAGAGGAATATAACTTAAAGCCTTTCTTTTTCACTTCCTTAAACGATATCGATACGATCAAGTATCGGCATGAAATATTCCAGGACCTTGAAAATGACGAACTGTTCGAACATATACGATCATTCGCGCAAAAAATGCGCACAATGCGCGAACACCTTGTCAGGTCAGCCAAGCTTCACTACAATTACCAGAGGGAAAGCTGGTTTCTGGACGCGGTCGAAATCTATTGCGACGCCGTTACTAGCCTTGCCCACGATTTATCGCTGGCGGATGTGCATTCGCGCGGATTTTCGGGCTTTCGCGAATATTTGACGACCTATTCCCGATCTGCTCTTTTTACATCGCTCCTGGCGGAAACGAAAAAGCTTAAAGCTGATTTGTCATCAGTCAAATATTGTGTTCTCATAAAGTACGGCAGTTTTCAGGTCCGCAAATGTGAAAATGAAATTGATTATACAGCGGAGGTCGAGGAAACGTTCGAGAAATTCAAACAGGGAGCGGTTGAAGATTACAGGGCCAAATTTTCCGAGAGTCCGGATATGAATCATGTCGAAGCGAAGATTCTGGATTTCGTATCGCAACTGCATCCGGAAATATTTTTAGGTCTTAATGAGTATTGCTCAACAAACGGCAATTATCTTGACGAAACGGTCGGCGTTTTTGACCGGGAAATACAATTTTACATCGCCTTTCTGGACTATGTAGTAAGATTCAAAGGAGCGGGATTGCAATTCTGCTATCCGCAAATTACCGATACGGTCAAAGAAGTTTATGATTTTGAAGGTTATGATTCAGCCCTGGCTTATAAGCTCATCAACGAAAAGTCGCCCGTTGTCAGCAATGATTTTTTCCTGAGAGGCAAGGAGCGCATATTTGTGGTGTCCGGACCGAACCAGGGCGGCAAAACGACATTCGCGCGTACTTTCGGGCAACTGCATTATCTGGCCTGTATAGGTTGTCCTGTTCCGGGCAGAGAAGCGCAGCTCTTCCTCTTCGACAGACTCTTTACCCATTTCGAAAAGGAAGAGGATATCACAAATCTTCGGGGCAAGCTGCAGGACGACCTGGTCAGAGTCCACAAAATTCTGAACGAGGCCACGCCTAACAGCATCATCGTCATGAACGAGATTTTCACGTCCACGACGCTGCAAGACGCGGTGTTCTTGAGTGAAAAGGTAATGCAAAAGATAATAGAACTGGACTTGTTGTGCGTCTGGGTGTCATTCATCGAGGAACTCGCTTCTTTTGAAGATCAGACCGTAAGTATGGTCAGCACGGTAGTTCCCGAAAATCCGGCAACACGAACATTTATAATAATAAGAAGGCCTGCCGACGGACTTGCTTACGCGGTTTCGATTGCCGAAAAGTATCGACTTACCTATGATCATTTGAAGGAGCGCATCAAATCATGAAGGTGTTTCTCATGTATAAGGATCAGGATTTCGAACTGCAAAGGAAATTGCCGTGGAATGAGCAGGCATTGGTACAGGATCTGGAATTAAACACCCTGTTCAACGCCATGGCGCTCGCAGATGATTTTTTATTAGAAGTGGCAAAGAAAGCTGTTTTATCCAGTGTAAATGAGTCGGACACTATATTTTATCGCCAAAATGTCCTTAAGGATTGCCTGAAAAACCCCTCCATTGTCAAGGCTATCTACGACATAACTGTCGATGCGATCGAAAGCGGGAAAAGGGGCTATTTGAGCATTTTCACCAGATACCCAGCCGGAATACTGAGCAGCTCGATCGAAGTGATGGAAAGCTTTATGCAGATGCTAAAAAAGCTAAGAGCAATCGCGGATGAACACTCCGATAAATTTGAATCGGAAGGATTCAGCACCCTGTTCGCAATGCTCAAAAAAGAACTCAGTGATGAATATTTTGAAAGCGTTCAAAACCATTTGATCGAGCTGAAATTCCGGGACGGAGTTTTGATCAGCGCCGAATTGGGAAAAGGCAACAAAGGCGTCGGTTATGTGCTTCGCGGACTTCAACACATAAAGCAGGGTTGGATGGAGAGGATTATCGCGGATTACATTCTTCCCAAATTGCAAGACGGCAAACACTTGTGTCTGAAGCGGATCTTCGCGCAAAGATCGCCGGCCTACACCTTTTATCTCCATCCTCGCGATGAAGCCGGCGCGAGGGCGCTGTCTGAATTGAGAGACCGGGGAATCCACCTTGCTGCGAATGCGCTCGCCCAGTCCGGTGATCATATTCGCGGTTTTTTTGTCATGCTGCGGGTCGAACTGGCATTTTACCTTGGTTGTTTGAATTTACACGGACAGCTTGTTCAAATGGGAGAGCCAGTGTCTTTTCCGCATCCATTGGCAATATACGAACGGAGACATTCGTTTCAAGAATTATACGATGTCTGCCTGGCCCTGACAAAGAAACAAAAAATCGTGGGCAACGATGTGAGTGCCGACAATAAAAGCCTTGTGATCATTACCGGGGCCAACCAGGGCGGGAAGTCGACTCTCTTGCGAAGCATGGGTTTGGCGCAACTGATGATGCAATGCGGCATGTTTGCGCCCGCACAGTCGTTCTCTGCCAATGTATGCGACGGTCTTTTCACCCATTACAAACGGGAAGAGGACGTTGCCATGAAAAGCGGGAAACTTGATGAAGAACTCGGCAGAATGAGCGATATCGCGGACAACATAACGGCAAATTCCTTATTGCTGTTTAATGAATCATTTGCCGCAACAAACGAAAGGGAAGGCTCGGAGATCGCAAGACAGATTGTTTCCGCATTATTAGAGAAGGGCGTCAAAATTTTCTTCGTTACGCATCAATATGAATTTGCGCATAGTTTTTATGAGAAAAAAATGAAAAACGCCATTTTCCTGCGGGCTGAAAGGCAAGCTGGCGGAGGACGCACTTTTAAAATAACCGAAGAAGAACCACTGCAAACCAGTTTTGGCGAAGATTTATATAACACGATATTCGGCAATAACTGATAGCCTTGGAGAAAAAGGTGAAACATGGACGTAAGAATTAACGACAATCCCTCACCTGATGCACATGCTGAGGGTGAGGACGGCACAGGGCCTGCTGTTGAGATCAAACCGGACCTGGAGAAACTGCGCACATACACGCAAACCAAGTTGGCGTTAGTAGACCAGTTGCGCATTGTGCGTGAGGCGCTCACTGCGCTGGGTAGGGAAAACGGACAACGGCAGTGCGAGGAATTAGTGGTAAAGCTGGCTGAAGACCGCTTCACCCTGGCGGTACTCGGTCTGTTCAAACGCGGCAAGAGTTCGCTCATGAACGCGGTCATCGGGCGCGACCTCCTGCCCACCGGTATGTTGCCTCTCACCTCCGCGATCACGGTGCTCAAATACGGGCCGACCGAGCGACTCGTGGTCCATCACGAAGACTCGATCTTTCCCAAGGAACTGCCTGTCTCCGCCCTTGCCGATTACGTGACCGAAAGAGGAAACCCGGCGAACAGGAAGAAGGTGAAGACCGCCTGCGTGGAGTCGCCGGTGCCATTTCTGCGAAGAGGGGTCGAATTCGTGGACACTCCGGGCGTGGGATCGGCGATCGCGGCCAATACGGCGACCACCTATGGTTTCCTGCCGGAATGCGATGCCGTGCTTTTTGTCACCAGTGTGGACATGCCGATGACAAGCATGGAATTGGAGTTTCTAAAGGAGATTCGGGAATACGTGGACAAGATCTTTTTTGTGGTCAATAAGATCGATCTTGTGGATGATGGTGATCGAAGCGCAATTCTGGAGTTTGTGGCAGGGACAATCCGGTCACAGATCGGGCGCGACGTTGTTAATATCTTTTCTGTCTCCGCCCGCATGGGACTCGCTGCAAAGACGTCCGGCGATGCCGTTCTTTACGAACGGAGCGGACTCAAGGCCCTCGAAGAGGCCCTGGCTTCCTTCCTTTCCGAAGAAAAGTCGGATGCCTTCCTCTCTGTTGTGGCGCACAAGGCGCTGCGAGTCCTGGATGAGGAAGCAGCTCTGGGCGCTTTCGGAGAGACTGCTTTGCGGGACCGCACCAAGGCCATGCAGAAAAAAGAATTCGTCGGAGTTCGACGCGACCCTCGCGCCGCCGCAGCGGCGGTTACGGAGGCGCAGTCGAAACTTGAAGCGCTGCACGAGAGCATCCTCAAGGGGCGAATGGCAGAAGCGGCATCCACCGAAAGCTTGGCGATCATCGCCGCGCAAGTCGGGTCTGCGGCAGGAATTTCTGTGGCCGCGTCGGTGCCTACGGCCGCAAATATGGAGGCGGATTTACAGACAAGGGGTTGTCCGGTTTGCCGGCACATCGCGAAGCACGCCGCGCACTTCTTTGCCCATTGGCAATATCAGATCGGTACTGAGGAGCGGTCGCAGGCTGAGTTTGCAGCGGAATTGGGTTTCTGCCCGCTTCACACTTGGCAGTTGATAGCTGTGTCCTCGCCACACGGTGCTTCCGTCGGGTTTGCTCGGCTGGTCGAAGAGATTGCCCATCGTCTACGAGAGAGCACTGCCGCGTCCGCAATGGGGAATGTGGTGCGGCGGTTAGTGCGAGATTCCCAAAACTGCCGTGTCTGCGAATTGATCCATCGCGTTGAGGCTGACTACATCGTACGGCTCGTCGCGCTGATTGGCGAGGCCGCTGGCCTGAGCCAATATCACCGTTCGCAGGGAGTTTGCCTCCGGCACCTCGGCATGCTCGTGGATACCGCTTCGACATTAGGAAGGCGTGAGTTCCTAATGTCCCATGCCGTCCAACGCCTTGAGGAAGACCTGGAAGATATGCGGAGTTTCGCCTTGAAACACGAGGCTCGCCGCCGGGCATTACAGAATCGCAATGAGGAGGATGCCTATCGGCGGGCCATCATACGTATCGTGGGTGAACGGAGCGTGTGTATGCCATGGTCGGAAGACGGAGAGATATAATGAACCCGTTACATTGCCGCATTGACAAAGAGGTTGGAGAAGGTTTGAACCACCAGGAGGAGACATGAAAGTCAAAGATCCCGTATGTAACATGATTATAGACGACAGCGAGGCTGTTGCAACTTCGACCTACAAGGGCACAACCTATTACTTCTGTTCAGTGCCTTGCAAGGAAGACTTCGATAAGGACCCCGAAACTTTCACGGGAGAAACGGTTTCAACAAGGGCTGCGTCTGAAAAAAGCGCGGCCTACACGTGCCCGATGCACCCCGAGATTGTTAGCAACACTCCGGGGGGCTGCCCTATCTGCGGGATGGCACTCGAACCGAAAATAGTAACTGCCGAAGAAGAGGCAAATCCGGAACTCATCGACATGACGAGACGGTTCAAGGTCAGCATCATGTTGACTATACCTCTGGTTTTGATTGCCATGAGCCACCATATCCCCGGCCTTACTGACATCGGTGGTATCGAGTCTGCCTGGATTATGACATGGCTAGAACCGGTTCTTGCGACGCCTGTAGTGCTCTGGGGAGCCTGGCCGTTCTTTCTGCGAGGATGGCGGTCGATAGTTACATGGAACCTCAATATGTTCACTCTGATCGGCCTCGGCGTGGGCATCTCGTACATGTACAGTCTTGTGGCTATGCTCTTCCCCGATCTCTTTCCTGCATCATTTCGAGGCGAGAGTGGAGAAGTGGGTGTCTATTTCGAAGCAGCCGCGTCCATCACATCCCTTGTACTTCTGGGGCAGGTCCTCGAACTCAGGGCGAGAAGCAGGACCGGTTCTGCTATTAAGGCCCTCCTGGGGCTCGCCCCGAAGACCGTCCGACGTATAAGGGACAAAAATGAGGAGGACGTTCTTCTGGAGCAAGTAAGCGTCGGCGACCTCCTCAGGGTGAGGCCCGGCGAAAAAATTCCAGTTGACGGAGTAGTGGTTGAAGGGGCAAGTTCTGTTGATGAGTCGATGGTCACAGGCGAACCTATCTCTGTTGAGAAACAGGAAGGAGCCCGTGTAATAGGCTCTACGCTGAACGGCGTGGGCACTCTCGTAATGAAGGCCGAAAAAGTAGGAGAGGAGACCCTCCTTGCTCAGATAATCCGAATGGTTTCCGAGGCACAGCGCAGCCGCGCGCCGATACAAAGACTTGCCGATATCGTTGCCGGTTACTTCGTACTGATCGTTGTCGCAGTTGCTCTGATTACGTTCATTGCATGGGCATGGATAGGCCCTGCGCCCAAATTCGCCAATGCAATTATCAATGCGGTGGCCGTCTTAATTGTGGCCTGCCCCTGCGCCCTGGGCCTTGCAACACCGATGTCCATCATGGTTGCCGCCGGCAGAGGGGCCACCTTAGGGGTGCTCTTCAAAAATGCCGAGTCGATAGAGATGATGGAGAAGGTCGATACCCTGGTAGTCGACAAGACAGGGACGATCACAACGGGCAGACCGAGACTTGTCGAGGTCCACGCCGCGTCGGGGTTCGATGAAAAATCGGTTCTGCATGCTGCCGCAAGCATAGAGAGGGGCAGCGAACATCCCCTCGCATCCGCGATTGTCTTGGGGGCGGCAAAGAAGGAAATACACCTGGCAAAAGTCGATTCCTTCAAGTCAATATCCGGCAAGGGCGTAATCGGCAAAGTGGATGGCCGTGTTGTGGCCCTCGGCAATCATAAGCTTCTTGACGATCTCAATATCGATCCCGGAGAATTGACCGGTCAGGCTGAAAGAATGCGCGCGGATGGCCAGACGGTAATGTTTCTCTCAGTCGATGGAGCAATCGCCGGACTGTTAGGCGTGGCCGATCCTATAAAGGAGACTTCGTCCGAGGCGATAGGCCGCCTTTTTGGAGAGGGGATAAGAATCGTGATGCTCACCGGCGACAGTTACGCTACGGCGCAAGCGGTTGCAAAAAAACTTGCTATAGACGATGTTGTGGCTGAAGTTCTCCCTCAGGAAAAAGCTCAGTGGATAAAACGTTTCCAGGATGAGGGATGTATTGTGGCGGTTGCAGGGGACGGATTGAATGATGCACCGGCTTTAGCGCAGGCCCACGTAGGCATTGCTATGGGTACAGGCACGGACGTGGCTATGGAGAGCGCTGGTGTGACGTTGGTCAAGGGAGACCTCATGGGAATAGTACGTGCAAGGCGCATAAGCAGATTAGCCATGAGAAATATCAAACAAAACCTCTTCTTTGCCTTCATCTATAACTCCATCGGTGTCCCGATTGCTGCGGGCGTACTATATCCGTTCTTCGGCATCCTCCTGAGCCCGATCATCGCTGCAGCGGCGATGAGTTTCAGTTCCGTATCGGTGGTATCCAATGCTCTTAGACTGAAAAGGATAAAATTATGAGCTGCTCAAGAAAGAACATAGTATTTTATGCTGAATGATCCGCAGAGAAGGAGGCTCTCAATAACATTCAGATTATTGGAAGAAGAGTTGGATAACCTGGAACTATCGCTCAAGACCGATGATTATACCGGAATCCTTTACGAGATAAAGAATGATGTCCCTTTAAGGACGAGAGATTTGTTGATTGACAAGATAGCTGCTATAAAAGAGAGAATAGGAGTTATTGCCGAGCGATTTGCGCTTGAGAAAGGAAATAAAGAACTGAGCCGCAGCGCCATAGGAGAGCTGTCTCTCCTCGGCGTGTCGGTCGAGGAGGTAATGTCAAAGAGACTACGAGGTTATGGAGAAATCGCTGAAGGACTCGGGAAAGCGCTTGACCCTGAACTCGATAAGGTGAGGGACATTCTATGGGATATGCTCAAAGTTCTGACCAACGATGAAACAAAAGACAAAACAGGAAAGGAGGATTTAAAATAGCTCACAACGGCATAACTGTAAAATGAAAAGAAGCATCTCATTTATTTTTTTCAACAATCTGAATTTCAATAGGAGGAAGTATGACACCAAAAGACGTAATCAAGATGGCGCAGGAAAACAAGGCGGTTATGGCGAATTTCAAGTTTCTTGATTTTCCCGGAATCTGGCAGCATTTCGGGGTGCCGATCTCAGAACTGAAAGAGGAGATATTCGAAGAGGGTCTCGGGTTTGACGGTTCCTCGATCAGGGGATGGCAGGCGATTCATACATCAGACATGCTGATTATGCCTGACCCTTCAACGGCATTCATGGATCCCTTCATGGAGTATCCGACGATAAGTTTGATCTGTAACGTCGTTGATCCGATAACTAAGGAGTATTATTCAAGGGACCCGAGGTATATTGCCCAAAAAGCTGAGGCATATCTTAAATCAACCGGCATAGGCGACACATCCTACTTCGGGCCTGAAGCCGAGTTCTTTATCTTCGACAGTATACAGTTCGATCAGAACGCCCACAGCGGCTACTACTTTATCGATTCTACAGAAGGTATCTGGAATTCGGGCCGTGACGAGCAGCCGAACCTCGGGTATAAACCAAGACATAAGGAAGGCTATTTCCCTGTGCCACCCACTGACAGTCTGGTAAACCTCAGGACAGAGATGGTCATGGAAATGCTTAAATGCGGAATCTACATCGAAAGAGAACATCATGAAGTCGCCACAGCGGGCCAATCCGAGATTGCCATGAGATTTGATTCCCTGGTGAAGATGGCAGACAAAAACATGCTCTTCAAATACATAATCAAGAATGTTGCACGAAGACGCGGCAAGACTGCCACCTTCATGCCGAAGCCCTTGTTCGGCGATAACGGTTCGGGAATGCACTGTCACCAGAGCATCTGGAAAAATGGCAAGCCCACCTTTGCCGGAAATGGTTATGCGGGTTTGAGTGAAACAGCCCTCTATTATATCGGCGGCATCCTGAAACACGCGAAGTCACTCGCTGCGCTTACCAACCCGACCACCAATTCATACAAGAGACTGACTCCTGGTTTTGAGGCACCTGTAAATCTCGCCTATTCTGCGAGAAACCGCTCCGCATCCATCAGGATTCCTACTTACTCTGCAAGCCCAAAGGCTAAAAGGATAGAGGTCAGATTCCCTGATCCGTCGTGCAATACCTATCTTGCATTTTCAGCCATGCTTATGGCCGGACTTGACGGTATAGAGAACAAGATACATCCGGGCGAGCCCCTTGATAAGGATATCTATGATCTCGGTCCCGAAGAATTGGCCTCGGTTCCGACTATGCCGGGCAGTCTTGATGAGGCGATCAATCATCTTGAGAAAGATCACGATTATCTGATGAAGGGAGATGTCTTTACCTCAGATGCTATCGAGACATGGATTGACTACAAGAAGTCAAAGGAGATCGATCAGTTGAGACTGAGACCACACCCTTACGAATTTTTCCTGTACTACGATATTTAAGAGAAATTGTAGGCATAATGGGTGATTTGAAAATTCCATCATCCATTATGCCTAAACATCTTCCCTTTTGGGTTAAAGGAAACTTACTGAATGACAAACCTGGATATAACGCTCTTTTACTTGATCAATCGCGATAGCGCCAACGTCATTTTCGACACCATTATGCCTGCTATCACAGCGAGGGGTTACCTACTAGTCCTTCCCTATTTATTTTACTTACTCTATCTGGGTGGGCTCTTTTCTCATAAAGAATCCCGGAAGTATCTTGCGTCCGCTATTTGGGCTGTCCTGATTGCAATATGCGCAGCTCCTCTTGCGGAGTGGGCGGGTCACATAATAAAGGACTACGTCGCCCGCGTGCGGCCGTGTCATGTGGTTGACGGAGTACGACTTTTGGTTAATTGCCCTGATTCACTCTCAATGCCTTCAGGCCACTCGGTTTCTTCTTTTGCCGTCTCGATTCCTCTGTTTTACCTGACGCGGAGATACGTATCCTTGCCCTGGCGACTCTATCCTCTGTTCCTCGCGGCCGCTATCGCCTTCTCCAGAGTCTATGTGGGCGTCCACTATCCTTCGGATGTCATCGTGGGGGCAGGCTTGGGAGGCGCGCTGTCCGGAATGCTCTGCATAGTCTATTATTTTGCTTACCTCAAGCGAAAGGAGAAGCCGCATGAAGAAAGATAGTTTTTTTTGATAAAGTACTTTTATGTGTAATTTCAGCTACATTACTACTATTGACAAATCATATAAAAAAATGTAACGATAGTTACATGAAAAAGACGAAATGGTTGTTCTTTTCCTATAGCCTTCCCACAGAGCCGTCAAAGGCAAGGGTTTATGTCTGGAGACAGTTAAAAAAACTTGGCGCTGTCAACTATCAGTCTGCCTGGGTACTCCCCTATTCAAATGAGAGGATCGAGGAGATTAAGCGTTTAGTTGTCGACATAGAGCGTTACAAAGGAGAGAGCTTGCTCCTCGAAGGAAAGACACTGGATAAGAACCAGGAGGAACGTATTTATAAGGTGTTTGCGGATTCAAGGAATGAGGAATATCAGGAGATCATTGAGAAATGCGAGGATTACTTCAAGGAGATAGCCTTTGAAATAGAGAGGAAAAACTTTATCTTTGCCGAAGTGGAGGAGAACGAAGAGGAACTCGAAAAACTCAAGCAGTGGCTTAAGAAGGTAGAAAAAAGGGATGTCATTGGAGCGCCCCTGCAAAAGGAAGCGGCTGAGAAGATAAAAACCTGCGAGAAGCTGTTCGAGGATTTCGCAAAGACGGTGTATTTGCACACTCATAAGGGAAACGCCGGCATAAAAGCGGCGGCTGTAAACACAAAAGAAGATAAAAAGAAGCTGAAATAAGAATGACCATGAAAAGACAAGACAATAACTTGAACGATCAAAGTAACCTAACATCTTCCAAGCGCTCCGCTATGCTTTTCGTCGTTTTAATGGGAGTCGTCAGCCTCTTTGCGGATATGACCCATGAAGGGGCCAGGAGCATTTACGGCCCTTTTCTCGCCCTTCTCGGGGCGAACGCTACCATAGTAGGAATAGTTGCGGGGTTTGGGGAGTTGGTCGGATATGCGCTGCGTCTGGTTTCCGGCTATCTCACCGACAAGACAGGAAAATACTGGACCATTACCATTATTGGTTACCTCATCAACATGCTCGCCGTGCCTCTTTTGGCGTTGGCAGGGAGCTGGGAAATGGCGGCTTTTCTCATAATTGTGGAACGTATGGGAAAAGCGATACGAAACCCTGTCCGCGACGCCATGCTCTCACACGCCACCGTCGATATGGGCCGGGGCTGGGGGTTTGGATTTCACGAGGCGATGGATCAAACCGGCGCAATGCTCGGGCCGCTGATCGTCGCAGCCGTGCTCTACTTCAAGGGGACCTATCAAATGGGGTTTGCCTTCCTGCTGATACCCGCTGTCCTCACGATAGGCGTTCTCCTGTTCTCGCGCTTCCTCTATCCTCATCCCCGTGATCTGGAGGAGACGACTCCTGAACTTGAAGCCAAAGGGCTCCCGCGGGTTTATTGGATTTATCTTGCGGCGATGGCCTTAAATGCCGCTGGTTATGCTGACTTCCCGCTCATTGCCTATCATTTTGAGAAGACCTCGATTGTTTCAGAAAACTGGATTCCGATTTTTTATTCCGTTGCCATGGGAGTGGACGCGATTGCTGCACTCATATTCGGGCGCTTGTTTGATCGTAAAGGCATACCGATCCTCATTGTCGCTGTTCTTCTTTCCTCGATCTTCGCGCCGTTAGTGTTTATGGGAGGCTTCTACCTAAGCCTTGCCGGAATGGCTCTTTGGGGTGTCGGCATGGGGGCACAGGAGTCCATTATGAGGGCAGCCATTGCGGGAATGGTGTCGCGCGATAAGCGTGCCACCGCATATGGTATCTTCAATACAGGCTATGGAGTATTCTGGTTCCTGGGAAGCGCATTAATAGGGATTCTGTACGATTTTTCCATTCCGTTTCTGATTGTATTCTCAGTAGCGGCTCAATTGGCCTCTGTGCCTCTACTCTTTGCGGTCAAAAGGAGTTCTGTTTAATGCTAGCCGGAAAAGGTTGCGAGAGAATGTTCGACGATGTTGCGGAGACTTTTTCCTGCATACGCTGAGTAAGTGTGGCACTGACGGGACAGTTGCCTGGAAAACTTAGAAACAAGCCAAAAAACTTAAATAGCGTAAGACAATGGTTCTTGCGAGAAAGGAAACGCAAATGACAAACAGTGCAATGTATTGTCCTGTAACGGGACTCCGGAAACTGCTCCTTGCCACCGACGGATCCCAGTACAGTGAAGGAGCGGTCAGGGAGGCGATCAGTCTTGCAAAGCAATGTTCGGCAACTCTATACGCCATATCGGTGATAGAGGTAGTGACAGACTATGAAGGCCTTTCCATCCAGCGGCTTGAGGAAATGCAGGAGGCGGAAATTGGAAAACAGCTTGAAGCAGTAAAAAGTTCGGCGGCGGGCGAAGGAGTAACATGCGAGACTATAGTTGCCCATGGCGATCCCCACACTGCAATCGTTAAGGAGGCTGAAAAAAGGCGGGCCGATTTAATCATCATCGGACGGCGAGGGTTAAAGGGGCTGGCAAAGGTATTAATGGGAGCAGTTGCCGCCAGAGTTATAGGAGCCGCCCACTGCAATGTGCTTGTGGTTCCGAGGGCGGCAAAAATCGAATTCAGAACAGTTCTCGTAGCCACTGACGGCTCTGTTCACAGCAACGCTGCGGCCTCTGCGGCAATCGCGCTTTCTAAACAATGCGGCAGCAGGCTCATTGCGCTATCTGCAATGCGAGACGAAAGCGAACGCGCCTCCGCGCAGCCTGAGATGGTGAAGGCTTATCGGGATACATGGGAGCTGGGCCTGCATTCCTATCTAACCTATATGCGCGACCGGTTGCTTATTGCGCGTGAACTCCTCACCCCAAGCGGCAGTATTTTCGTACAGATAAGCGATGAGAATTTACATCATGTAAGGGAAGTGATGGATGAGGTTTTTGGGGCGGAGAAAGCTTGTGGCTTGATCGCATTCAGAACTACAGGAGGTCAAAGCACTGCCTTATTGTCGACTTCTACTGATTTTTTGCTTTGGTATGCAAAGGATAAAGACTTGGCTAAAGCAAAGTTCCATAATCCAACAGTTCCCAAAGTTGGTGGTACAAGTGACGGATCGGGTCAATACACATTGATTGAACCCCTTGATGGTTCTCATGACCCGCGCCCAATGACCAAAGATGAACTGGAGAGTGTCTCACCAATTCCAGATGGGTGGCGAATTCTGGCACATGATACGTTGTATTCTCAGGGTGCGCCATCTGATCCGGATGATACAATTTTTGAGTGGAGAGGCAGACAGTTTAAGTGTCCGCCCAATACACATTGGAAACCGGGAGTGAAGTCTGGTGGAATGGTAAGACTTGCGGAGGCAAATAGGCTGATGTTGGTTGGCAATACTCTCCGTTACAAACGATATGTCGGAGATTTTCCAGTCTATCTGCTTGATAACGTGTGGAACGATACAGCAATTAGTGGTTTTGCCAGGAAAAAAGAGTACGTTGTTGAAACGAGCACAAAAGTTGTCGAACGGTGTCTTCTTATGACCACTGACCCCGGTGATCTTGTGATCGACCCTACCTGTGGGAGTGGAACAACCGCGTATGTTGCTGAGCAATGGGGCAGGCGGTGGATTTCGATTGATACGAGCCGAGTGCCTCTGGCTCTTGCAAGGCAAAGGTTATTAACAGCGACATTTTCTTATTATGAATTAAAAGAACCTGAGTACGGCCCGGCTGGCGGTTTTGTCTATAAACGCAAACAGAACAATAAGGGCGAAGAAGTCGGTGGCATTGTACCTCATATTACGTTAGGCAGTATCGCCAACAATGAACCGCCTGCCGAGGAAGTTCTGGTGGACAGGCCTGAGGTAGTAAACAGCATCACTCGTGTGACTGGCCCATTCTGTCTTGAGGCAACGATCCCGACGCCGGTTGACTGGGAAGGTGACGGCATTGAAGATTCGGGTGCGCCGGAAGCGGGCGAGCACGGCTCATTCATCGACCGGATGCTTGAAGTGCTGCGACGGTCGCCTGTGCTGCATCTGGATGGCGGAAAGACTGTTGAGTTCAAAGGCATCCGCAAACCAGCTAAGACACTTTCACTTTCTGCTGAGGCAGTTGTTGACGCAACAGCTTACGGCATGAAGCCGACGCTGCATGACGCTGTAGCCGAAGCAGCAGAAAAAGATGGGCTTGCACTTCCGCTGTCACAAAAACCAGTTGCGATTCTCTTCGGACCTGAAAACGGCGCAATCAGTGAAAAGCTGGTTTACGAGGCTGCACGTGAGGCGCATGCAAAGAATTATTCGCATCTCTTTGTCATTGGTTTTGCCATTCAACCGGGGGCAAGAAACTTTCTGGATAACTGCGAGGCTGCCGTAGGCGTCCCGGCGACATATGTTCAGGCAACTCCTGATTTGTTAATGGGTGATCTTTTAAAGAACATGCGTTCAAGTCAGATATTCAGCGTATGCGGTCTGCCTGAGATTCGTTTATCTCGTGTAGGGGCGAGGTCTCCTCGCCCTGGGCAGGGAGACCCTGCCCCTACAGAGGCGGGCACATACCAGGTGGAATTAATCGGCCTCGATGTCTTTGATCCTATAACTATGGAGGTCGATCCTCGCAAGGGCAATGATGTTCCAGCCTGGTTCCTTGATGCGAATTACAACGGCCTTTGTTTTCATGTCAGCCAGGCCTTCTTCCCGCGCACAAGCGCTTGGGACAATCTAAAACGGGCATTGAAATCTACCCATGAAGAAAGCGTCTGGGACCATCTTGCCGGTACAGTTAGCGCACCGTTTGAGGCAGGCGAACACGGACAGATTGCGGTGAAGGTAATTGATGATAGAGGGAATGAACTGTTGGTCGTGAAGAAGTTGGAGGAGGTGAAAGACTGAGATGGCAAGGATCGAAGGCATTCGGATACAAAACTATCGTTCACTAAAGGATGTAACTTTAGGAAAGACTTTTGAGAACCAAGCTGGAGAACCTCTTCCTCCATTAATTTCAATTATCGGCCCTAACGGCAGCGGTAAATCTTCAGTAATGGATGCCTTTGGCTTTATTGGAGACTGCCTTGCTTCCGGCGTTGAAGAAGCCTGCGACAAATCACATAGAGGCGGCTTTGAGCGATTGCGTACAAAGGGACAAACCGAGCCTATCCGTTTCGAGATTTATTATAGAGAAGAATCTAAGGCGCGTCCCATTAGCTATTCTCTCGAAATTGACCTTGACAGCAGAACAGGACGACCTTATGTTTATCATGAAAGACTTAGACAGCGTAGAAAAGGGCAATCCTGGGGCTGGCCTTATTCTTTCCTTGAAGTCACGAATGGGAAAGGCTTTGCATGGGCAGGTGAAGCTACGGCGCGTGAAGAGGGCAGCAGCAAGATAGATGTAACGCTTGAAGATCCGCAGCGTCTAGGCATAACTACTCTCGGCAATCTAGCGGAACATTCGCGCATCGTCTTGTTCCGCCAATTTCTCGAAGGCTGGTATTTATCATATTTTTTCCCAGAGCTGGCAAGAGGCTTGCCGGTCGCAGGCGCTCAGAAACACTTAAACCGTACCGGTGATAACCTTGCAAATTATGTTCAGTTTATGGAACGGCAACACAAGAAAAGATTTGACGAAGTCCTAGAGACCATTTCGAGGAAGATTCCGGGTATTCAGAAAATTACCGCAAAACGTTCTGATGACGGCAGATTGTTATTGCAGTTTAATGAAAGAGGATATGTCGATCCGTTTTATGCACTTGATATGTCCGATGGTACTCTAAAAATGTTCGCCTATTTGCTCCTATTGGAAGACCCGGACCCTGCGCCGTTGATCGGAATTGAAGAACCTGAAAACGGCCTTCATCATCAACTGCTGGAGTCCCTTGCTAAGGAAATGAAACACTATGCCACTAAAACCGGCGGTCCTCAAATTATTATAACTACGCATTCTCCATATTTAGTAGATGCGCTCAAACCTGAAGATGTTTGGATTTTAGAAAAAGACAAGGAGGGGTTTAGTTCAGTACTTCGTGCTGCGGATATCACCGGCATTAAAGAATTGTATTCGGAAGGTATACCCTTGGGCAGCCTTTGGTACAGCAATCATTTTGGCAGGGGTAATCCATGATTTTTCTTGAAGTGTTGACTGAAGGATCGTCTGATGTCCCCGCGGTCAAGGAGATTCTGACCCGCCGTTTTAATCTTAAAGAAAACGAACACTTTCGGATTCACCCTCATAGGGGAAAAGGGAAACTTCCATCGAATCCATTGTCTAGGCCTCATCCCAGTCGTCGCGGGCTTCTCGACCAACTACCTGCAAAGTTGCGGGGATATTCTTATTTGCCTGCTGACTATTGTGTCGTTGTTCTTGTAGATTCTGATTCTGAAGATTGTAAAGAATTAAAGAAATCCTTGGTAGAAGTCTATAAGCAACTGGATAAGCGACCAAAGTGTATCCTTTTTCGTATTGCTGTGGAGGAAACCGAATCATGGTTTCTTGCCGATGCCGATGCGATTCAGGCTGCTTATCAGCGAGCAAAAGTGACTAAAATTGCAGGTTTGGCTCCGGATAGTATAATCGGCGCATGGGAAAAACTTGCGGAAGTTTTGGGACGCCGGCCCCAGGAATGTGATGGTGGGGACAAACTTGAATGGGCATCTACAATTGCGCCACATCTCGATTTGGAACAGCCAAAGTCTCCAAGTCTGAATGCATTTGTAACCGGCGTTAAAAGACTCATTTCTGCAAGAGGCGTATGAACCAGTACGAAGTTCCGGAACCAATATTAAACTCTCCTTACCTTGAGCCTTCGTCATACTGGCGCATTATCGAAGGCGAGCCTCCCGTAAAAGTTGAAGGCCGGAGACCGGCCATGTATTATTACCGCCCGCCTCTGAAATCCATGTCTGACTCTCCTGAAGGTATCGGCACAGCTATTGAACTGAAGCTTGTTAACCGCATTCGGGAGCGCATGAAGGAATGGTTGTCGCTTGCGCTAAAAGGCGGGGGAGGCGTAACAGGGGTTACCTTTGAACTCCTTAATTACTGGCACCGTGACGGAAGGCCGAGTAATCTTTTTTTCGCCCAACTTGAGGCTGCAGAAACGGTTATCTTTTTGAAAGAGGCCCGCGCTGACTTTTTGCAGGGTATTTCCATCCCACCTGACGAGCCGAGCGATGAGCTAAAAGCCGAGGGGCTCAAGGCCTTCAGTCGTTATGCCTGCAAGATGGCTACGGGGTCCGGTAAAACAACGGTCATGGGTATGATAACCGCATGGAGTATACTGAACAAGATCAATAACAGGAGCGATAGCCGTTTTTCTGACGCTGTCCTTGTTGTCTGTCCCAATGTGACGATCCGCAGCAGGCTTCAGGAACTTCATCCTGAGCGGGGAGAAGCAAGTGTTTACCGGACTCGCGACCTTGTGCCGCCTCATCTCATGCCTGATTTGACAAAAGGGAAGATACTGATAACGAACTGGCATGTGTTTGAGCCCCAGGTCATGCAGACGGGTGGAGTAAGTGCCAAAGTGGCAAAAACCGGTGTGCCGATAACCATAAAGGAAAAGATCACTATCGGGGAAAAGACTACCACTGCCCGCGGCACACGCTATCTAACTTTAGAGGATTTGACCAAACAGGTGGATGCCGGAATTTTGAATATCGTTTCTGAGGAGCGTGACAAACAGGGCAATCTCAGGAAGGTGGAGGTTAGGTCCACAAAATACGTTGAAAGTGATACTGCGCTACTGAACCGTATACTCGGTCGTGATATCGGATCGAAACAGAACATCCTTGTGCTCAATGACGAGGCACACCATGCTTACAGGATCAGAAAGGCAGAGCCCGACGAAGGTGAGGAAGACCTTTTCGGTGAAGAAGAGGAGATTGAGGAGTTTTTTAAAGAGGCGACTGTTTGGGTAGAGGGGCTTGACCGCATTAACAAACAACGAGGCATCAATTTTTGTGTAGACCTCTCTGCAACGCCATATTTTCTTGGAAGAATGGGGCCGGACAGCAACCGCATCTTCCCCTGGGTTGTGAGTGAATTTGGTTTGACCGATGCAATAGAATCAGGTCTTACCAAAATTCCACAGCTTGCTGTCCGGGACACGTCAGGAAAAGAGATACCCGGTTATTTTAATATCTGGCGCTGGATTTTGCCTCATCTGACCACTTCCGAACGCGGCGGGAAGAAGGAGGCCCCAAAACCTGAGGCGATTCTTAAATGGGCGCATACGCCTATTGTGATGCTCGGAGGGCTTTGGTCTGATCTCTGTCATGAGTGGGAAAACAATGGTGATGATCCCAGGCCGCCTGTGTTTATTCTCGTCTGTAAAAATACGAAGATTGCCAAAGTTATCTATGAATGGCTTGCTGAAAATAAGCCACCTGCAGGAATTCCGCCGTCGAAGATAGAAGGTTTCCGCAATAACGGCAGAATCAACACCATTCGCGTTGACTCCAAGGTTGTCCATGAGACTGATACCGGTGAGTCAAAGAGTGATGAATCACGCTGGATGCGTTTTACCCTTGATACTGTAGGCAAATTGGAGTGGCCCAGGGACAGGCAGGGCCGAACGCTTTATCCCGAAGGTTTCGAGGAATTGGCTAAAAAACTGGACAGGCCATTGTATCCACCCGGCAGAGAAATCCGTTGTATCATTAGCGTCGGCATGCTGACAGAAGGCTGGGATTGTAACACTGTGACCCATATAATAGGCCTCCGTCCCTTTATGTCTCAACTGCTTTGTGAACAGGTTGTGGGACGCGGGCTGCGGAGATCAAACTACGATGTAGGTGAGGACGGAAAGCTGACTGAGGAAGTTGCCAAGGTTTTTGGTGTGCCCTTTGAAATCATTCCCTTTAAAGAGACAAAAGATGGCCCTCGGACCCCGCCGGTCAAGCGTCATCATGTTTATACTGTTCCTGGAAAGGCCGTATATGAGATAAAGTTCCCGCGTGTTGAAGGCTATACTCAGGCAATACGCAACCGGATTTCTGTAGACTGGCATGCAGTCCCTGAACTCGTTCTGAACCCTCTTCACATTCCGCCTGAGGTTCAGATGAAAGCGGCCCTTCTTAGCAATCAAGGGCGGCCGTCTCTTATGGGACCGGGAAAGCTGGAAAGTGTGGACTTGAATCCATTTAGGACAGAACGTCGATTTCAGGAATTGGTCTTTGAGCTTGCTCGTGACTTAACTCGCATGTATGCATCACAGCCAAGTTGCGAGGTGCCGGTTCAGGTTCTTTTCCCGCAAATTGCCGGCGTAGTTGATCATTATCTGAGCGAAAAAGTAAAACCGGTTGATCCGGCAAATATCCTTGATGTTTTTCTTTCTCCTTATTATGGCTGGGCCATAGAAAGCCTTTTAAATAGCATTAAACCTGATGTAGTGACAGGCGAAACGCCTGAAGTGGCTGTATATGAGTCAAGCAGAGGGCCGGGCTCGACTGCGGACATTGATTATTGGACAAGCAAAGAGGTGCGTGAAGTGGTGCATTCACATCTGAACTATATTGTTGCTGATACCCGCATCTGGGAACAGTCAGCCGCATACTATATAGACACGCATCCTGCTACTGCTGCTTTTGTGAAAAATCAGGGCCTGGGGTTTGCAATACCTTATTTCCACAATGGACAGAGCCACGATTATATTCCCGATTTTATTGTCAGATTGAATACTGACGACGCTGAGTCATATTTAATCCTTGAGACCAAAGGTTTTGATGAATTAGAGTCTGTTAAGAAAGCTGCGGCAGAGCGCTGGATTAATGCAGTCAACGTCGATCAACGATATGGGTATTGGCAGTACGCTGTTGCGAAGAAGCCGGAAGAAGTTAGAAAGTGTTTGACTGACGCGCTATCATCAACATGACTTACATGATTAACTGATGAAATTTAGATTAAAATCCTGACCTTCGTCCCCTTGCCGTGTACGCTCTCGATTTGCATATTCCACCCATGGGCCTTGACGAGATGCTTGACTATTGCGAGGCCGAGGCCGGTGCCGCCCATTTTTCTTGACCTTGCGGGGTCCACCCTGAAGAACCTCTCTCCGAGCCTCGATACAAACTTAGCGGGCACACCAATGCCGGTGTCCTCAACGAAGATAAACTGCCTGCCTGCCTCAGTCCCGATCCCAAAGGTCACCCCTCCGGTCTCGGTAAACTTTATCGCGTTGTCCACCAGGTTGGTCAGGATCTGTATCAGACGGTTCCTGTCGACCTCGATCTGTTGTATATCCTGCGGCTTCCCGCATCTTATATAAAGATTTTTGGAAGCCGCCTTCGTCTTAAACAGTTCCATAATATTTTCGCAGACGCCTTCGATATCCACCATGGACTTCTCTATTTTTATGACGCCCATTTCAATCCTCGATATGGTCATAAGGTCGTCCACCAGGGCGTTAATGCGCTCGCTGTTGGATTTGATAGTCTGGATGAACCGCGTCGCATTTTCGTGATCATTTAGCGCTCCGTCCAGCAATGTGTCCGCGAAACCCTTGATGGCGGTGATAGGAGTTTTTAGTTCATGCGATACATTGGCAACAAAGTCTTTCCTGACCTGTTCGAGCTTTTTGATGTCGGTTATATCGTGAAATACCGCCACGAAACCTGAGAGGTCGCTTTCCCTGTAAAAAAGCGGGGACACCCTGACCGTCAGATATTTCTCGTCAGGGACTTCAATACTGAATTCGGTCATCCCCGGCAGGAGGCTCCTGCGCACCTCTTCAACAAGTTCTGAGAACTCATGGCTTCGCGCAACCTCCGCAACGCTGACGCCGGCGGCCGGGACATCGCCGAAAAAATCTTTTACCGAAGAGCTCGAAAGGGTCACGATGCCTTTTGCGTCTATTATGAGCAGCGCGTCCGGAACGCTCCTGAGAATGACGTTCAGCCGGTTTTTCTCTTCCTCGTTTTGAGACATCATACTTTGCAGGGTAACGGACATGGAGGTCAGGTTGTCCGCGATCTCACTGAATTCTCCCGCATCCTTCAGAAACAGTCTCCTGTTTATATCCCCCAGAGACAGCGACCTGGAGAAATCCGTGATCTGCCTGAGGAGTCTTCTCAGATGGTCGGTCTGCCAGACCGATACGCTCCAGGTTACAAGAAGGACTGTCATAACAACAAGGATTATCTTCATCCTGAGCAGGTTTACAGCCCCGTCGATATCCTGAAGCGGCACCGCAAGTCTTATGAAGCCTTTGTCCGCGCCGCTGCGGACGATCTTTTTCGCAACATACAGAAAGTCATATTGCAGGGTGTCGCTGTGGCGTACCGTCATCCCTGTCCCGCGCTCAGCCGCCTGTTGGAGCTCGGTCCTGTTCGCATGGCTGTCCATGGTTGCAGCTTCATGGTCGGAATCGCCGATGACCTTCCCGTCGTTGAGGATTACGGTTACGCGCGCATGAATTTCCTCTTTTGTTTTTTTGCAGAAAGCGTCAAGGCTTTTTTCGCCATAGGGCACGTTATTTGAAAGCAGGGTTATCATATCTTCGAGATGATGCCGCAGGTTGCCGATATGGTCCTCTCTGACCGCTGAGGTTATATAGGTCTCGGTAATGAATCCGGCAAGCAGAACTATAACGGCATAGACTATAAAAATACGCCTGAAAAACCCGCTGGTCATACCCCGGCGTCCACGTAATAACCTATGCCTCTTCTGGTCCTGACATATTGAGGGTTTGCCGGGTCGTCTTCGATCTGGGTGCGCAGTCTCCTTATATGGACGTCGACCGTCCTCGGCTCAACAAAGGCTTCGTCCTTCCAGACCGCGTCAAGGAGCTGATCACGGCCGAAGACCTTCCCTTTTCTCTCAACCAGATACAGGAGAAGCCTGAATTCGGTGGAGCTTAATTCCAGAGGGGTTCCGCCCTTTGTCACTGTATACGTTTCTTTGTCGATGGCCAGTTTCCCTATGCTTATGACGGTCGCATCCGCAATTTTTTCGGACGTCCTTCTCATCACGGTCTTTATACGCGCCAGGAGTTCCCGCGGGCTGAAAGGCTTGGTCATGTAATCGTCCGCGCCCATCTCAAGTCCTATTATCTTGTCCACCTCTTCTCCCTTTGCGGTCAGCATTATAACCGGGATGTTCTTTGTCCTGGGGTCGCCTCTAATAATGCGGCAGAGCTCGATCCCCTGTATGTCCGGAAGCATAAGGTCCAGAATTACAAAGTCGAATTTCTCTTTCCTTATTTTAGCAAGACCGGCTTCTCCGTCGGCAGCGGTCGAAACTTCAAAACCTTCCTTTTTAAGATTGTATGTGACCAGTTCGACTATGTCCGGCTCGTCGTCCACTACCAATATTTTCATATCACCCATAGTTTAAATTACACCTGTTTTCATCGCTATTGCAACAGCAAAAAAATGAGCAATACCGGGTCTTCTGATCTCCACAATCGCCAATCGTGCCGGCGAAACTTTCCAGGAGCGGCCGGTTCATAAAAATCGCGGTAAACGTAAGCTGAAAAGGGGATAAAGAAACATTTAACAGAGATTTAACCTTTTCGTAACAGGGTTGTAACATTAAAAATGTATTGTACAATGACAAACAGGGAGGCACTATGAAACTTTTTCTGAAAACAGCTTTGGTATTTGCGGTTATGTTGTCTTTCACCCATGCGGTCGCGGCCGAGACCCTCAACGGCGCAGGCGCGACCTTCCCCTATCCCGTATATTCAGCCTGGGCCTTTGATTATGACAAGGTCACGGGCGTCAAGTTGAATTATCAGTCGATCGGTTCAGGCGGCGGACAGAGGCAGATAGCTGAGCGCACTGTTGATTTTGGGGCTTCTGACGATCCCCTTAAGCCTGAGCAGCTCCAGAAGGATAAACTGCTGCAGTTCCCCGCTGTTATCGGCGGAGTTGTCCCGGTCGCAAATCTGGAGAGTGTTAAGCCCGGTGACCTGAAGCTCGACTCAGATACCCTTTGCAGGATGTTTCTGGGCGATGTTAAGACCTGGGACGACGCTGCGATAAAAAAGCTGAACCCAAGCCTGAAGCTCCCTCACACAGATATTACGGTTGTCTACCGCTCCGACGGTTCAGGCACTACAGCGATATTTACCCATTACCTGTCGGAGATCTGCCCGGCCTGGAAGGAGAAGGTGGGCGCAGGCAAGTCGGTCAAATGGCCTGTAGGCATAGGCGGCAAGGGCAATGAAGGAGTTGCCAACTATGTTAAAAGGACAAAGGGCGGGTTCGGATATGTGGAATTTGCCTTTGCAAAGCAGAACAAGCTCGCCTACATACAGCTCAAAAACAAGGCAGGAAATTTCGTTGAACCCGGGTTTGCCGCTTTCGAGGATGCTGCAGAGACAGGCGACTTCGACGCAAAGAAGGACTTTTTCCTGTGGCTGACCAATGCGCCCGGCAAGAACTCCTGGCCGATCGCAGGAGCAACCTTCATACTCCTTGCGAAGGAGAAGACAGGTCCCAACAGGAACGTCGTCAAATTCTTTGACTGGGCGTTTAAAACCGGGGATAATAAGGCAAAGGAACTGATATATGTTCCCCTTCCCAAAGGGCTGAAAGATAAAGTCAGGGGTTACTGGAAGGCAAACGGTTTGCAGTAGAGACATAACCCCTCCTAAGCTCCCCTTACCTCAAGGGAGGAAGATTCCCGGCACCCCCTCTTGGCTTAAGAGGGGCGGGAGGAGTTAATTCGGAAGGTAAATTCAAATGGCGAGAACTGCAAGAAAAAACCCGGTTGACAACGTCTTTGCTGTTGTTACAGCCGCCGCGTCCTTTACAGTGATAATATTCATTATCGCCATCCTGTACGAACTCGTTCATGAATCAATGCCCGCTATCACAAGGTTCGGCGTCTGGAGGTTCCTCTCTTCAAGCGACTGGAACCCGGTAAAAGAATCCTTTGGCGCACTCACTAATATTTACGGGACAATCCTGACGACCTTCCTCTCGCTGCTGATGGCAATACCGGTTGCAATAGGCATCGCCGTCTTTGTTACCGAGATATCCCCGAACTTCCTGAAAAACCCGATAGGCATTGCAATAGAGCTGCTGGCCGCGATCCCGAGCATAATCTACGGCATGTGGGGACTTTTCACACTTTCTCCGCTCATGAGCAATTATATAGAGCCGTTTCTCAAGAAGGCGCTTGGAGGTGTGCCGTTGATCGGCATCCTGTTCCAGGGAACTCCGATGGGCATAGACATACTGACCGCAAGCATAATCCTGAGCATAATGATCATACCGTTTACAGCCGGCATATCGAGGGACTCCTTTAACCTCACGCCGGAGGTTGTCAAGGAATCGGCATATGCCCTCGGCGCAACAAAATGGGAAGTAGTTAAGAATGTCGTCATCCCCTATTCCAAGCTGGGGGTGTTCGGCGGAATAGTCCTCTCCCTTGGCAGGGCGCTTGGCGAGACGATGGCTGTAGCGTTCGTGCTCGGGAACAACCACAGGATTACAACATCCCTCTTTGACGCGGCAGCCACGATTACCGTCACACTGGCAAATGAATTTGCCGAGGCGGACAATGATCTGTATCTGTCGTCCCTGTTTTATCTCGCCCTGGTGCTTTTTGTGATGAGCTTCATCACCCTGGCCATAGCCAGGTTCTTTCTCCTGAAGGCGGAGAGGAAATACTCGCGATGAACATGCCGACCTTTAAAATAATAACCCAAAAAACAATAACCCCACCTAACCTCCCCTTACCTCAAGGGGAGGGATTGCCTTCTGCTTCCCCTCTTAAGATAAGAGGGGGTGAGGGGGAGTTATGATTCCTGGGCGGCAGGGGGAGTTACTTCGATCAATTTTGGTTTTTGATTTTTGGATTGGGGTCTACTCGCGATGACAAGAGAACAATGGAGAAAGACGGAAGGGTTCCTGGCGCTTCTTCTCAGCACACTGGCTGCATTGCTGGGTCTCTTTTGGCTCGTATTCATCCTCGGAGATGTGCTTGTGCACGGTGTCAAGGCGTTGAATGCCGGTCTGTTCATGAACGACCCTGCGCCTGCCGGAGTTGAGGGAGGCGGTCTGAGAAACGCCTTTGTCGGCCAGCTGCTGATAACGGTCTGCGCAACGTTTATCGGCGTGCCCGTAGGCGTGCTCGGTGGCACGTTCCTTGCGGAGTATGCCCGCGGCAGAAAAATAGCGCGCATAATCAGCATCCTTGCGGACATCATGGTAAGTGTCCCGTCAATCGTTATAGGCACGTTTATTTATGCGATCCTCGTCAGGCCGGTCGGTCATTTCAGCGGCTGGGCCGGCGCTGTTGCGCTTTCGATCATAATGATACCGGTAGTTCTAAGGACGACCGAGGACATGCTCTCGCTTGTGCCGTGGACATTGAGGGAGGCGGCCTTTGCCCTCGGCGCTCCCTACTACAAGGTGATTACACAAGTAGTCTACCGTGGGGCGGCCACCGGGATACTGACAGGCATCCTGCTTTCGATCGCAAGAGTGGCCGGTGAGACCGCTCCGCTTCTTTTTACGTCCTTCAACAACACCTTCTTCGCTGTAAACATGAAACAGCCTGTTGCGTCTCTCACTGTAACAATATTTCAATATGCGATGGGGCCGTATGACAACTGGCACGAACAGGCCTGGGCAGCCGCATTTGTGATCACGATATTCATTCTGCTTCTTACGGTAACAGGGCGTTTAATCATCAAATGGAGGTATAAGTAGTGGCTGAGTCTGTAGAGCTTGAGGTAAAGGGACTTAATTTTCATTACGCCGGGAATATACACGCCCTCAAAAATATAAATCTGACGGTTTATAAGAACACTGTGACCGCCCTGATCGGCCCTTCCGGCTGCGGGAAGACCACATTGCTGAGATGTTTCAACCGCATGCACGATCTGTATCCCAAAAACAGGTATGAAGGGGAGATATGGTTCCAGCAGCAGGATATACTCGATAAGGGGACAGACCTTATCCAGCTGCGCAGCAGGATCGGCATGGTCTTCCAGAAGCCTACCCCGTTTCCAATGAGCATATTTGATAATATTGCCTATGGGTTAAAACTCAAGGGCATTAAAAAAAGGGCCGAGCTTTCGGAAAAAGTTGAAAAAGCCCTGCATCACGCTGCTCTGTGGGATGAGGTGAAGGACAAACTTAACGCGAGCGCCTATCAGCTTTCGGGCGGGCAGCAGCAGAGACTCGTTATCGCGCGGGCGCTGGCTGTGAATCCGGAAGTGCTTCTATTTGACGAGCCGACCTCAGCGCTCGATCCCATATCAACGGCAAAGATCGAGGAGCTTGCCGAAACGCTTAAGAAGGAAGTGACCATAGTCATTGTGACTCACAACATGCAGCAGGCTGCGAGGATTTCGGACCGGACCGGCTTTCTTATGCTGGGCGAGCTGATAGAATACGGCAAGACGGATAAAATATTTACCGCGCCTTCGGAAAAATTGACCGAAGACTATGTGACCGGGAGGTTTGGTTGATGAGCACTTTTGACGACGAACTGCAACAGCTGAAGGAAAAGATTCTTAAAATGGGGTCAATGGTCGAGAATGCGATAAAAAACTCCGTCAACGCCCTTGTGGACAGGGACAACAATCCGGCCATAAACGTTATAGACGACGACCGTCTGGTAAATACTCTGGATGTGGAGATCGACGAAGAATCGATAAGGCTTATCGCGCTGAGACAGCCAAAGGCCGGCGATCTCCGCTTTATAACTACCGCCATGAAGATAACTACGGACCTTGAAAGAATGGGGGACCTTGCGGTTAACATTGCCGAGCGCGCGCTGGAGCTGAACGACGAACCGCTTCTCAAGCCTTATATCGATATCCCCAAGATGAGATCCATAGCCGGGGGTATGACAAGAGACGCCCTCGACGCCTTTATGCGCAGAGACAAACGGCTCGCAAGGGAAGTCATCATAAAAGACGACGAAGTGGACGACCTCAAGCATATCATATTGCAGGAACTGGCGGTGTTCATGGCAAATGATCCCAAAACAGTCTCACGCGCCATGAAGATAAGTTTTGTAGCCCAATACCTCGAGCGCATTGCGGACCATGCGACCAATATAGCAGAGATGGTCATCTACCTCGTTGACGGCAAGATAATCAGGCATACGATACCGCCCGATGAGGAGAAATAAATATTAGCAGCCTGCTAAAATGCAAAATTGCCGACTACTGCAATATACAGCCCGAACGCGATGAGTATCCCTCCGGATATGTAACTAAGCGCCCTGCTTCCGGAAATTGCCCTTAGTTTCTGCTGGATCAGCCGGGATGAATATGCTACTGCCAGCATCGGTACTGCAAGGCCTAAAGAGTAGAACCCCAGAAGCAGGATGCCCTTCGCAAGTTGGCCGCTTGTGCCGACCATCGTCAGAATGCTCGAAAGCATAGGCCCTATGCACGGTATCCAGACAATTCCGAGGGCCATCCCCAATATCAGGCCTCCCAGTCTTCCTTCGGACTTCACCTGAATATTCGAAAGGACATACAGTTTTTTGAAGGCGCTCGCGTTGAAAAATATCATCAGGCCCATGGCCAGAATCACCAGGCCGCCCGCCTGCTCAATGTAACGCGTCTTGCCGATCAGCATGGCCCCGAAGAGGGAGGATATTGCGCCCATTGCCATAAACGAAATGGAAAGGCCTATTACGATTATGAGCGGGCGAAGGCGGTCCCTCTGCTCAGCCCCTGCTACGATCACAGGGATTACCGGCAGCACGCAGGGCGAAAGCACGCTTGCCAGTCCAGCGCCGACAGCGAGCAAAACATTAACAAGACCGAGCTCCATCATTTCAGGCTGTCAAGCACCTGTCCCAGGGTCTCATAACTCTGTATGCCCGGCGCAAAGACCTTGCCGATATTGCCTGAGCTGTCCACTGCCACGAGAGAAGGGAGACCCCTGACACCGTAATCATAAAACACCTTTTGGTTCTCCTCTTTGGACGCATCTATATAAACTATATTGAACTTTTTCCCCCTGTCGGTATGCAGTTTCTGAAGGATCTCGTTCTGGGCCCTGCAGGGGCCGCCCATGGGGTTTTGAAAGAATACTATTGTCTTCCTGCCTGAGCTGAAGGCACTTTTCAAATCGCTGTTGCTTCTCGGAGCGGCGCCGGCCGCATATGCCGCGGACAACCCTAAGGTCGCCAGATACATAAGAACAAAGAATGTGCTTAGAATACGCTGTTTCATAATAAGACTGCCTCCTTGTGATTTTATTTGTGGTTTTATTATATGTTGTTAAAATATCCGCCTAGTGGGCGCAGCCGGAGCCGTGCCCGTGTCCGCCGCAACATGCCTGGGGCGTATATTCGGACAGTGTGGAGGACAGATAACTGTCCAGGTTTTCTTTTATTGTGCCGCCGGCCGCCCTGTAGACCTTTATGCCCAACCCTGATAATTTGTTCAGGGCGCCCTGCCCTATGCCTCCGACAACAACAGCATCAATGGGTTGGCTGTTCAGCGCCTTGAGCGGGTTGCAGGACCCGTGGGTATGATGCTGGTCGCGGTTTTCAATTGCGGAAACTTCGCCGGTTGCGGTGTCGACCACAACAAAGACCGGCGCTGAACCGAAATGGTTATACACCGCGCTCGCGGTCCCTTCATTCTTTTGTGCTGGAAAACATATCTTCATACTATTCCTCCTATCGGCATATTGTTTCTTCCATGACAAGAGCCCTGCATCCGGACAGGGCCGTTGCCACCTTTTTCCTTGCAGACGAGACTATCCTCTGAACAGTCCCTCTTGAAATCCCCATTTTGACTCCGGCCTCCTCCTGGGTAAGCCCGTCGGCATCGCAGAGCTTCAGGGCTTCGAGTTCATCACGGTACAGTACTATTTTCTCCAGATCTCCCAGCGGGATCCCGGTCGGTTTGTAGGCCTGGCCCTTCATGGGGCAGCCGCAGGCTCTGTTTTTTTTTGGCCGGGACATCACTCTTTCCAGTTGTTTATAATGTGCATATGCACATTATAAACAACTGGGACAACTTTTAGCAACGGCATTACGGAACAACAGGACAAAGCACGGCGCAGAACTTTGCCGGAACATTTAACCGGCGGCGAAAATTCATGATCTGTTCGCAATTATCATATAATCTAAAGTTACGGTTATAATGTATAAAAACATTCCGGCTCAAGGAGGCAGTTATGAACAGGAAGAGTATTATCGGATTGGTTGTGACGGTCTCATTGCTTTTGGCAGCTCCGGCGGCTATTGCTCAGTCATGGAAGGGCTGGCGAGGCAGCGGGGGTTGGGGCATGGGCTCCCAGTACAACCGGATGTATAATCCCGCGACAGTCGAAACCATTACGGGGGTAGTAGAATCAATTGAAAAGGCTACTCCCCGAAAAGGGATGTACTACGGCATTCATCTGACGGTCAAAACCGACAAGGAAACTATCGCGGTAGACCTCGGACCCGGCTGGTATGTCGAGAGACTCGACACGAGGATCGAAAAAGGAGATGCTGTAGAGGTAAAGGGGTCAAGGATCACTATTTCAGGAAAGCCGGCCCTCATTGCAGCGGAAGTCAAAAAGGGAGATAATGTACTCGTGCTTAGGGACAATGCGGGTGTGCCCGCCTGGGCCGGCTGGAAGAAATAAAAGCGGGACAACAATAACATGGCGAGGCCCTGCTTTGAGCCGGAAGCAGGGCCTTTACATTTTCAAACACAGGAAGCGTTATTGCTCCCGAAGCATTGCTTTCGTTACACATGCCCCTGCCGGGAAACCGGCACGGCATAAAGAAATATATTTAACCGGAAAGGTAATCGGAGGATTTTGCATGTTTAGGAATACAGTCACGGTGATCCTGACAGCTTACCTGCTTCTTGCGGCCGGAGTCCCTGTTGCATTGTCTCAGGAGAAGGTCCTATCTCTCAGGGAAGCAATTGCATATTCCATGGAAGGCAATCCTGAATTGAGGGCTGCCGGCCACGGTCTTCGCGCGCAGGGAGAAGAGATCAGGATAGCCCGGAGCTATGCGCTCCCGAAGCTGACGTTCGAGGAGAGGTTCATGAGGACGGATAATCCTACCTATGCGTTCATGGCAAAACTGAATCAGGGTCGCTTTACAGCGCAGGATTTTGATATCCATGCCCTGAACAACCCCGCTGCGGTGAATGATTTTCAGACCGGCCTCTCCTTTGAAGCGCCTTTATTCGCTCCAAAAATCTTTATCAGTATCGATATGGCAAAAAAGGAATTTTCCGCCCTGAGCGAAGGCCTGGAGAGGAAGAAGGAAGAGGTGGCTTTTCGCGTCCTGAAGGCCTGGCTAGGCATACAGACCGCCAGGGCGTACGTGAATGCCGCTGCAAAAGGGGTGGAAGACGCGCGCGAACATCTGAGATTGGCAGAGGCCGGATACAATGCGCAACTCGGCCTGTATTCGGACATCCTTCGGGCCAGGGTAGCGGTTTCTGCCTGCGAAGAGAAACTGGTGACCGCGAACAAGAACCTTTCCCTGGCAAAGCGGGCGCTCGGCCTGATGCTTGGGCTGCGGGAATCGGTCGACGCGACTGAAGAACGTCCGGCCTTTACGCTCAATTCACTCGAATATTATGAGAACCTTTTAGCCTCGAGAAAAGATCTGAAGTCCCTGGAGATAAAGCGCCAAAACGCGGGGAATATGCTAAGAATGGCGGAGGCCGGCTATTATCCCACAGTCGGCGTAGGAGGCTCAATCCAGACAAACGACCACAACAGACCTTTCGGCTCAGAGGGGCAAAGCTGGCAGGCGGGCGCATTCCTCAGGTGGGAGTTGTTCGATGGGACCAGGCGCGAACATGAGAGGAAAAAGGCGCTGGCAAAGATGGCGGAGACCGACGAGTATCTTGACGGCCTGAAGAAAGAACTGTCTTTTAATGTATATGAGGCATACCTTGGCGTCGAAGAAGCGCAAAAAGGCCTGGATCTCGCAAGGTCCGCGCTGCAGGCGGCTGAGGAAGGGAACAGGCTCGTGACAGTCAGATATAAAAATGCGCTCTCTACAATAGCGGACCTGCTGGATGTCCAGACAAGTCTGGACTCTTCCCGGGCCGGAGTCGTTGAGCGGGAGAGCGCATACCTGACGGCAATGGCCAATCTCGGCTTCCAAAGCGGTTCGATACTCAGAGACCTGGGGGTGGGAAAATGAAGATCCAAGTCATCAAACAAATCTTTTTGGCGGCAGTACTTCTGTCGGGTTTAATAATCATCGCAGGCTGCAGGGACAAAATATCTCCAGGAACAAAAGAAGTCAGGAGGGAAACGATTTCCGGTCTGAAGGTAGAGAATGTTGCCCCTTTGCAGGTAGACGAATATTACGAGACCTCAGGTACGGTCACGGCAAAAACCGTTGCAACGGTTTCCGGCCGGATGATGGGATCAATCACCTCCCTTCATGTAAAGGAAGGCGACAGGGTGAGCGCCGGCATGCTCCTTCTTACAATAGACGACAGAGACGTTTCCCAGAAGGTAAAGGCCGCGAACGAAGGATATAAAGAAGCTGAAAAAGGGCTTGAAGCCGCGAGGGAAAATAGAAATCTTGCTGATATTACCTATATGAGATACAGGAAGCTGTTCGACGAAAAGGCCCTGACGGGTCAGGAACTGGACCGGATAGAGACACAGAAAAAGACAGCTGAGATTGAGTATCAGCGGGCTGTTGCAGCAGTAGAGCGCTTCAGGGCAGGCCTGGACGAAGCAAAGATCTACCAGGGCTTTACGAGGATTACCTCTCCTGTCGGCGGCATTGTAACAGAGAAAAAGACCGAGGTCGGCAATATGGCTGTCCCCGGCATGCCGCTGCTGGTTGTGGAGGACAACTCCTCATACAGGATTGACATCAGCGCAGACGAAAGCCTGATCAACAAAATCAGGGCCGGGATGGACGCATTGGTTTTCATAGAAGCGCTCAACAAGACGATAAAGGGCAAAATCACGGATGCGGTCCCGTCGGTCGATCCAATGTCCAGAAGTTTTATCGTGAAAATATCGATAAAGGGCGACGGTTTGCGAAACGGTCTTTATGCGAAGGTCTCAATTCCGATCGGGAAAAAAGAAGCTGTCGTACTGCCCAAAAGCGCGGTAACGGAAAAAGGACAGTTGACCGGGGTATATACGGTTGACCGGAATTCCGTAATCACCTACAGACTTGTCAGAACCGGCAGGCAGTATGGAGATAAGGTGGAAGTAATCTCAGGGCTGAATCCTGGAGATATGGTTGTTACCGAAGGAGCAGAGAAGGCGATTGACGGCGGGATAGCGGGAACCCTGAAATGATTACGGCCATATCAACCGGAGAGATGCGATGAACAAAACAGGGATCGCGGGAAAGATAGCCGGCGCTTTCCTGAAATCAAAGCTGACCCCTTTGATCGTGCTTACCTCTCTGCTTCTGGGGGTCTTCGCAGTAATAACAACACCAAGGGAGGAAGAGCCCCAGATTGTCGTCCCGATGATAGATGTGATGACCGCGTATCCGGGGGCCTCGGCAAAGGAAGTTGAACAGCGGGTCACGAGGCCGATGGAAAAGCTCTTATGGGAAATAAAAGGTGTGGAATATATCTACTCCATAGTAAAACCCGGCATGAACCTTACCATTGTGAGATTCTATGTCGGCGAGAATATGGAGACGAGTCTCGTAAAGCTTTACAACAAGCTGATGTCTCACTACGACATTATCCCACCGGGCGTGTCCCAGCCGCTCGTCAAGCCGAAATCCATAGACGACGTGCCTATAGTCACCTTTACCCTCTGGAGCAGCAGGTATCACGGGTATGAACTGAGGCGCACGGCAATGGAACTGTGCGATGAGATTAAAAAGGACAAGGACGTATCAGAGACCCATGTTATAGGCGGCCAGAAAAGACAGCTGCGCATTGTCCTGGATCCTGCGAAGATGAAGGCCTACAACAGTTCGCCGTTTCAGATACTGGAACTGATCAGGAAGGCCAATTTCATGCTTCCGTCCGGCGCTTTTTCAGAAGGGAACAGGGAATACCTTGTTGAAACCGGCGGCTTTCTGACAAACCCGGATGAAATAGGAGCGCTCGTTACAGGGGTTTACAACGGCAGGCCTGTTTATCTCAGAGACATTGCCGTGATCAAAGACGGCCCCGAAGAAGTCTCGAACTATGTATTCATGGGACTGGGTCCTGCCGCAGGACTTAAAGGGATAAGCAAGGATTTCCCCAAATCCGGGCAGTACGAGGCTGTCACGATCACGGTCTCGAAAAAGAAAGGGGCCAATGCAAGCATTGCTGCAAACGAGGCCATAAAGAAAATCGAGGCCCTGAAGGGCAAACTTATCCCTTCGGATATCGAGATCACCACAACCAGGAATTACGGCGAAACAGCCAGGGAAAAGTCGGACGAGCTTCTTGAGCATCTGCTCATAGCCTCAATCTCGGTGATCATACTTATCGCCCTTGCCCTCGGATGGAGAGAATCTATCGTAGTCGGAACTGCCGTGCCTGTAACACTGGCCCTGACGCTCTTTATAAATTATATCTACGGCTACACCCTGAACAGGGTGACCCTTTTTGCTTTGATATTCTCGATCGGCATCCTTGTGGACGACGCCATAGTGGTGGTGGAAAATATCCACAGACATTTCAAATTGCATAAGCCGGGGCCTCTCACTGCGGCACACGCTGTAGACGAGGTCGGCAACCCTACCATACTCGCGACCTTTACCGTGATAGCGGCCCTCCTGCCCATGGCCTTTGTGTCGGGGCTTATGGGGCCGTATATGCGGCCCATACCCGTGGGCGCGTCCGCAGCCATGATCTTTTCGCTACTCATAGCATTTATTGTGAGCCCGTGGATGAGCTACAAGGTATTGAAGGGGGTAAAACCCGGTTCCCTCGATCAGGAAGGCGCCGGGCTTCAAAGGCTGTATGAAAAAATACTGGGTCCGTTACTCGACAACAGATACAAACGCATCGTTGCGCTTTGTGTAGTTCTGACGCTCCTCGGACTATCGCTTCTTCTGATCCCGTTGAAGGCGGTTAAGCTCAAGATGCTGCCCTTTGACAACAAAAGCGAACTCCAGCTGATCGTTGACATGCCCGAAGGGGGCACACTGGAGCAAAGCGCGGCCCTGGCAAGGGACATGGGGGAATACCTTAAGACCGTGTCCGAGGTAACGGACTATCAGGCATATGTCGGCATTGCCTCGCCCTATAATTTCAACGGGCTCGTGCGCCACTATTTTTTAAGGTCCGGGAGCAATGTCGTAGACATCCAGGTCAACTTCGCGGGTAAAGACCAGAGGAAGGCCCAGAGCCATGACATCGCAAAACGGATCAGACCGGAACTCAAAAAGATCGCCGACAGATACAACGCAAGATTGAAGGTTGCCGAGATACCTCCAGGCCCGCCGGTGCTCAGCACGCTCGTTGCCGAAGTCTACGGACCCGATGCGGAGCGGCGGATATCAGTCGCAAAAGAGATCAAGAAAATATTTCAGGAAACCGAAGGGGTTGTGGACGTTGACTGGTATGTTGAAGACGCCAGGAAAAAAATTGTTTTCGGGGTGGACAAGGAAAAGGCTGCGAGAAACGGCATTAATACTGAAGCGGTTTCCCTGAGCCTTAACACAGCCCTCGCCGGAACGTCCGCAGGACTTGCGCATTTTGAAAGAGAAAAGGAGCCGGTAGAGATTCTCCTCAGGATGCCGGAATATTACAGGTCCGGGATAGAATCTCTCAGGGGACTTTTCGTGCCTTCCCGGAGCGGCGCTTCAATACCGCTTTCCGAACTGGTCAGGACCGGAGAGGGGCTCGAAGACAAGACCATTTATCATAAAAATTTAAAGAATGTGGTTTATGTTACCGGCGATGTGGCAGGGGAGGCCGAGAGTCCGGCATATGCGATCCTGAAGATGAAGGACAAGATAAAAAAACTGAGGCTTACGGAAGGATATGAGCTTAAACAATACTTATCAGTACAGCCCTGGCTTGAGGACAGATATGCAATGAAATGGGACGGTGAATGGCATATAACATACGAGGTCTTCAGGGACCTGGGCATAGCCTTCGGGGCTGTCCTTATTCTCATATACGTGCTCGTGACGGCCTGGTTCAAAAACTTCGCTACGCCCCTTATCATAATGGCGCCGATACCTTTGACGCTCGTCGGGATCCTCCCCGGCCACTGGATATTCGGGGCCTTTTTTACGGCAACCTCGATGATCGGCTTTATTGCGCTTGCAGGGATAATCGTCAGGAACTCCATTCTTCTCATAGACTTTGTGCAAATGGAATGGAGAGACTGCGGAGGGCTTAGAGATGCGTTGATCCGGGCTGGAGCAGTGAGATTCAGGCCGATAGTCCTGACCGCCGCGGCAGTGGTTGTAGGCTCCTTTGTGATGCTCTTTGATCCGATCTTCCAGGGCCTTGCCATAGCCATGATGTTCGGCGCAATAGCTGCCACGGCGCTAACGCTTTTGGCTGTGCCTCTGCTGTACTATGATTTTTTCAAAAACAGGCGGTGCCCGTTGACTGAGGAAGAAAAGGAAACTCCACCCGAAGAAAATGCCGCACATGAAGGATTCGGGAAGAACCTGAAATAAGGAAAGAGGGCATAAGGTATAATGAGTCATATATGCTGAACAGAGAAACCGTATCAACTTTCTTCCGGGAAAAGACCGGGAAGCCGCTCTCCTTCAGGGACATCATCGAACAGATGGGCTTGAGCAGACCCGAAGGCAGGGCGCTAAAGCGGATACTGAGGGAGATGACCGCGGCCGGGGAGATCGTGCTGACACGCAAGGGCCTTTACGGTCCGTCCGAAGCGATGAACCTGGTCACCGGATATTTTGAAGCGCACAGAGACGGCTTCGGTTTTGTAATCCCGGAAAAGCCGGGGGAAAGAGATGTCTTCATCCCGCCTGCCGCATCCCTCGGAGCGATGGACCATGACAGGGTCGTCGCGCGCATTGAGCAGGCGAAGAGGCGCAGCGGGAGGGTCATCAGGGTCCTTGAAAGGGCTCACTCGCGGATCGTGGGCAAATTCGAGATAACAAGGACAGCGGCTTATGTGAGGCCCAAGAGCAAGGCCGTGAACTTCGATCTCCATATAGCCCCGGACGACAGGGGGAACGCCCAAAACGGCGACACTGTGGTCGTGGATATCATCTCGTTTCCAACGGATAAAAGACCGCCTTCAGGAAGGGTCGTAAAAATAATCGCAAAGCCTGCCGACCCGAAAGAAGAGATGGAGGCGATCATAGATGAATTCAGTCTCCCAAGAAAATTTCCAAAGGCTGTCACAGATGAGATAAAGCTCGTCTGCCTGAAGCAGCCCGGCGCGGCGGATAAGCTGACCGGCGCCCGGCCTGCGGCGGATATCCCGGCAGTGAAGCGAAAAGACCTTACCTCGCTTCATACCGTTACTATTGACGGAGAACGCGCAAAAGACTTTGACGACGCCGTGTCCATAAGCCTCACACCCGCGGGTTACACGCTGTGGGTGCATATCGCGGACGTGGGATATTACGTGCCGTGGGGTTCAGCGACGGATATCGAGGCCAGGAAAAGGGGCACAAGCGTCTACTTCCCCGACAGGGTAATCCCGATGCTGCCTAAAGAACTTTCAGAAGACCTCTGCAGTCTCAAGCCGAAGGTCGAACGCAAGGCTTTTACCGCTGAGATGGAATTCGACAGGCACGGCCGCATGATCGGCAGTAAATTCTACCCCAGCCTGATCAGGAGCGACGAGAGGATGACATACACCTCGGTCAGGAAAATACTCATTGACCAGGACGCTGCTGAGAGGGAGAAATACGACTATCTGCTTAAGGACTTCGAGCTGATGGGAGAGCTTTGCGGACTTATCAGGGCTGTGAGGCTCGAAAGGGGCAGCCTGGACTTTGATCTCCCGGAACCCGAGGTGCTGCTTGACCTCCAGGGCAGGCCGGAAGCTATCATCCGGGCTGAACGGAATTTCGCCCATATGATTATCGAGGAGTTCATGGTCGCTGCCAACGAGGCTGTTGCGCAATATCTCGAAGGACTCGGCGTGCCGAGCCTTTACAGGATACATGAAGAGCCGGACCCGATGAAGCTCGACGACATCATGAATGTCGTTAAACCGCTCAGGAGGCAGGCAGGCAAAAATCTCAGGCCCAAGGACTTTGCGGAGCTGATCGCCTCAATAAAGAACACCCCTGAGGAGGAGATCATAAATTACCTGGTGCTGCGCAGTCTTAAACAGGCCAGGTACTCGACCCAAAATGTAGGCCACTTCGGACTGGCCTCGGAAGCGTATTCACACTTCACATCTCCGATACGCAGATATCCTGATCTCGTTGTCCACAGGATACTGAGAGAGGTACTGGCAAAAAAGCGTCTGTCGGACAAAAGGACGCAGGAACTCGAATCCGTGCTGCCTGACATCGCCTTCAGCTCCTCCCGCATGGAACGGCTGTCGGTCGATGCCGAGAGGGCGGTGATCGAGGCGATGCGCGTATGGTTCATGAAAGACAAGGTCGGGGAAGTGTTTGAGGGCAGGATCGTCGGGGTCACGCCTTACGGCCTGAGGGTGAGACTGCGCGAGTTCTACGTTGAAGGCTTTATACACCTTTCCTATCTGACCGACGACTTTTACATCTATAACGAAAAGACGATGCGCCTGCACGGGAGGCACACCAACCGCTCATTCAGGATAGGGCAGGAGCTGAGCCTCAGGGTCGACCGGGTGGATATGGAGGCCAGAGAGATAATCTTCGGATTGTAGGAGCCGGATTGGTTCAGGTGTCCTGAACGATACGCGTGGTTACAATCAATGCAAACGAACTCTTATCCGGCGATGCGCAGATAAAGACTTCACCTGATACTCCTCACCAACGCGATCATATCAGAACTGAGGATTTCCTATCGAAACAAGAGAAATTGTGCAGAGAAGCATATCTTTGCACAAACGCAAAGATATGCTTCATACCTCCCACTAATCGGCAACTTCATAGAAGCCGGTCGCGGTGCACTTAAACCCAGGCTCATTGAATAATACGTGATCGACTAGACCCGTAGGGAAGTCCTTTAATTCATGCGTTGCCTTCAGCACCTCGCTGGCAAGGAATGAAGACAATGGGCGGCCCTTTTCTTTAATCCATTGGGAAGCGAAATTAATTATTGCCTCTTTTTTTGCCTCATATTCCGGGATATGTCGGGCAATCCCATAAGTTGCCCTTCCTACTCTGATCAAGCGGTGATCCCTGCCAGCCTGTTGGGATATCGTGTACATCGGGAAGATTCTTTGTTCCCCTATAACCTTTGCGATCTCTTTCAATGTTAGGGGCGTCGGGGAAGCAGCGATGAGCTCATACATCCACTCTGCCAAACTTTTCTTTTTGTAGTTATCACTGAGATGTTCTATTCCGACGATACCTTTTCCGCAACTTATAAACCCGGGCTCATCAAGCAGCAGCGATTTCAAGTTGTAGCCGTTAATCTCTCCGGTTTTTATACCTCGCTCGTGCAGAGCTTTCAGAATATAGTTCGTATCTGTCGCTTGTTTGAGGCTCTCCAGAACTGCCCTGCTTCCTTTTACAATAGTGCTCCAATTTGAGGGCATGTTGAAGTGTTCTCTCAGAATGAACGACCCAGGACCAACAAGAAGAAAGTCTCCTGAATTGCTACTCCTCGAATGGATGGCCCTTTCAATTTCTTTTGTGCGGAGCATCTGCAATCCCTTATAGTGCTCACAATAGATTTTCGCCATCTCGGAGAAATGGACAGGCCGCCTGTATTTGCCCATAATAAGTTTCAGTTGTTTTGACAGCGTGAGTTTTCCCGGTGAAAGGACCTGGCCCCTGTGCGTGATCACTTCCAGTTTATTTACAAGGAAATGCGTCAGATAGTACGGGGAAACATTACCTACCTGCTTTTTGATCCTGTCTAAAAAATCACTTTCTGCAATGGGGAACTCATTGGCATATATAGCTTCCTGTATGTCCTCATTGAGCTGCTCTATCTCATTTTCGTCAAGCCTTGTATAAAAGTACCGATCAATTAGCCGATACCGATCTTCGTATATATCTGCCAGTAAGTTGATAACAAACCGTACTTGTTTTATATCAACCACATTAAAGTAAGGGTCCTTCATAAGGTCATTTATGCTTACAACTCCCCCGTAGCACTCGAAAAGGCGTTCATAGTTGTTAATAAGGTCGCTCAGTGCCTTATTGTGGATACGCCTCTTTACTTTTTGAAGTTCTTTTGCGCTGATTTGGCGCACCCTTTCCCTGGTCATTCCCTTCTGCTGTCCGATCGCCTCAAGCGTAAGCTTCTTTCCTTCCCACCCGTATCGCAATTTAATAATGTCGGCAGAAGCAGGGGAAAAATTAGAGAAGATTATAATTAGCGCGTCCTGCAAGATCGTTTCAGTTTTTGTTCTATCTCCTCCAGCACAAAAAACATTAATAGCACTTTGTATTTCCCGAACGGTTTTTTTGCCGATATTCTGTATTTCCAGCAGATCATAGACCCCATGTGAAAGACATTGCCGAACAGTTATTATCTTGTGGGCATCGAGCGCTGAGAGTGCGCGTATCGAAAGAGATAAAGACGCCATGGGGGTGTCCAACACCTCAGGCGACAAAGGAAGCCGAACTCTATACCCAGGCGCAACGTTTATAGACGGGCACTCCGCTATATGAGGAAGGAGATCAGCCTTTCCAGCCCGATCCAAGACCATTAGGTCCATCACTGAGATTATCTCCTTGAGTGTATTATCTCCCACGCCACGATGTTTGCAAAAAGAGTACGAGTCGAGATTGAAAAGTTCGGCCGCAGTAGCGACATGATTGTCCTTAAGAATGTTGATCGCTCGCACAGACAACTCCAGTTCGTCCACTTTTATCTTTGCGCATTTGGCCTTGTCAAAAGGCCTCTTCTGCGCTTGAGAAAGAATACTGGCTCTATCCCTCAGCTGTTGCTTGGCGTAGCTCAATAGCTTCCTCTATATCAGCGAGAAATTGCTTTCTTTCTTCATCGTTCATTGCCCTGAGCTTTGGTATAGACTGGAGAATCCGCTCTCTCTCCTCAGTAGGAGTCTTGAAATCGTCTCCGAAGAGATAATCGTTCAGGGTCGTGACGGCGCTGTCATGGGCGCGGCCAAGCAACGTCGTGAAAATTTCGCTGTCTACTCGTGATGCGGTAAAGTTTTCAGGGTCCTGCTTTTCTAATCGGTACAGGGTCTCTTTGCAGATTACGTCAATAACTCGTTGCAGATGGTAATCACGCCACTTCATCGATTTAACCCCATAGGTACTGATAATATGTTGTGCCAACTGCCGTGATGTATTTATCCAATAAATTCCAGCCTCTACGTCCAGAGGGCGCTGATATACAGGCCCCTGCCTGTCAAGCAGATGGAACTTCTGCCCCGGGGTTAAAGGATCGTCATCGTAAGTCGACAATAATACCAAAGGAAACATTGCCGTCTTTTTCTTCTCGGCCCCACCGCCTTCAGTATCAGTTGGAACGGGCGGTTTACTCTCGCTGGTCGTGGCTGACCTTTTGCCAACATGCGGCTTTTTCCCGGTCCCGCCCGTGCCTATGCCACTACCCGTCCCGTCACCTATCCCTCCCAAAATTTCCCTCATCGTTTTAGACATGAAAGTGTTTTTCCATGAATTGAGGAGCTTATTTATATCAGAAAGATTCTCGACATTTTTTTCTTCAATCTCTTTCTTCTCTTTTTCCTCAATTTTTTGTGCAAGTGCATCGACCTGCTCCGATATCCATTTTCTGAGTGCCTTTGTCTTGGCCGTTTCGACTAGTTTACTGCGGTCGTTGAAGCTGTAGAAAAAGTCTTGAAATCCTAAGCAGAACGCCATATGATTACAGGGAATAACAACTCCACGGGTTAGCTGAAGAGAGGAGCGAAATGGCGAGATACAAGCATTACGACTATTCACAGGGGAAGTTCATA
>Ga0334722_10000706_pt1 | contig 47157 bp, 62 predicted proteins | sample C3_bottom_MG_FD_207210 | JGI IMG/M metagenome (GOLD analysis project Ga0334722, IMG submission 207210) | Sediment microbial communities from Yellowstone Lake, YNP, Wyoming, USA - C3_bottom | ecosystem: Environmental > Aquatic > Freshwater > Lake > Sediment | place: USA: Wyoming | collected...
TTTTACTACGTTATCATCATGTTTTTCTTTATCTCTTCTGTCATGTGTTTCTTTACCATCATTTTTTTTTGCAAAGGCTTCATGATGTTCAGTAGAAACTATAATGAGAAGAATGGAAATTACCAATATTGTTAAGCTAACACTTTTGTTCAATACCCCCTTTATGTGAGCATTACACATAATCAAGGTGGAATTTTTAGTAATTTGGTAGTGCCAATTTGGAATTAAAAATAATATCCGTTAGTGGGCGAATGAAATGATTCGTTACATCGATTTTGTTAATAATGCAAAATTCTAAAGAAAAAAAATAATCTAAATTAAGAAATTTATGTTAATTAATTTTTTAAAGTGGAATTGTCGATAAATCATTTTTAGAAACACCTTTCCAAAGACCAATCATTCCTTCAGGTACTACTTGTTCTACTTTGGTAATTTTTTGAATCTTAATATGATCAGGATTTGGTGGCATCCACAACATGGCCATGTAGTCCCCTTCATTTCCAACTTTGTTTGGTAGGGCTAAAATAATTTTCTCCTTTGATACTCCATTTGAAACAAGTGCATCAATTGATTTTTGTTTTAAATCCATTCTGCCGTGTAAAAACAGGTAAACGTCTTTTTCTTTATCAATATCCGCCATACTTGTATTTGTACATTAAAGTAAATCAACGTTTCCAAAATTACTGCGGAAATTTTTCTAAAAAGGGTTAAATTACTAAGAGCGAATGATGAATTATGAAAATCGTTACAGTGGGAAGTAGAGTATTTGTAACAAGTTCTCAACTAGCAGGAATTCAAGGAATAATTGCTGAAACACCAGATAAAGCCCTTGATGAAATAAAAAAATTAACTGACGATTCTGAAGTTGGTTTAGTTCTTGTTAGTGATGACATTTCAGATCCAATCAACGACGAGCTCACTGCTTTGAGAACACAAAAATCTACCTTGGTTTTTTCATTACCTGCTCCAGGAAGTGAAAAAGCAGAAGTAGATTATAGAGTCATGCTTAAAAAAATCCTTGGTGTATAGATACTATCTAAATTATATCAAACTCAGTTTTCATTTCAGACTGGCTTGAAATATTTTTAAATGTTAAACCAAATTTTTTTCTTAAATATTTGTAAACGAAAAGAATTTCTCCAGTTAGGATTCCTAGTGTTAATGACATCACCAATATTTTGGTGTAAGGATTAACAGATTCCATAAGCATTAGAGATAAAGTAAATCCAGTGATGATAATGGCTTGAATAATAGTCAAAAAGGCAAAGCGGTTTGTCCAAACTTCAGTTTTTTCTCTACTTTGTATTATTGGAGATGCTCTTTTTTCTATCTCTTTTTTTTCAAGTTCCCTATAGTCTTCAAATTTTCTAAGTAGTCTTGTTTCTTCGTGATCTGAGGTCTTCTCATCCCTAAAACGCTCGAAATTAATATCATCCCATCTTGGCATACGTTTTGTTAAAAAGTTCTAATAATAATAGAATCGATGTTCAGAATGACCACAATGTCAGGAAAAAATAAACAATTTTTGAAAATCGTTTAATGTACTTATACTCAACAATCATGAAATTTACCATGAAAGCTGCTTTTGTAAAAGATTCATCACGTGTAGTAGTAGAGGATGTCGAAAAACCAATACTTGGAACTGGAGATGTTTTAGTTAAAATGCATGCATGCGGTATTTGTGGGTCTGATTTAGAGAAAGTCTTTGGTAAATACAGTCAACCATCAACTCGTCTGGGTCATGAACCATCTGGAACTATAGAAAAGGTAGGAGAAAATGTAACAGATTTCAAAAAAGGTGACAGAGTTTTTGTTCATCATCATGTACCTTGTTATTCTTGCCATTTCTGTATACATGGAAATGAGACTATGTGTAAAAAATATTCTGAAACTAATCTTTCTCCCTGTGGACTGGCAGAAGAATTTATTGTTCCTCAATGGAACGTTAATCATGGTGGAATTTTAAAAATCCCTGATTCTATGAGTTTTGAGGAAGCAGCTATGATAGAACCGCTTGCTTGTTGTATTAGGGCTTGGAATAAATTTTCATTTCAAAAAGGAGACTCGACTGTAATATTTGGTATAGGAGCAACTGGTATGATGCATGTGATGCTATCAATTATACATAAATTTGCTAAAATATTTTGTATTGATGTAAATGAGTTTAGATTAGAGTTTGCTAAAAAATTCAATATTACTGATGCAATAAGATCTACTGTTCCTGACGTCAAACAAAAAATCCTTGATCAAACTGATAATCGAGGGGTGGATGTGGCAATAGTTGCAACAGGAAGTTTACAAGCTTTATCTAGCGCAATTGATCTTGTCAGAAAAGGCGGCACAGTAGTTATGTTTGGTGTTCCATCAAAGGACGCGATAATTAATTTGAACATGAGTCTGATTTATTCAAAAGAAATTACAATGATTTCAAGTTATGCTGCATCAGATTCTGATACTAAAGCAGCGTTAGAACTAATCCAATCCTCTAAAGTTGATGTTAAAAAACTAATAACTCATAGATACAACATTAAAGACTCTCCAAAAGCCTTTGAGCATGCTTATCACGGTGTTGACTCTATGAAGATAATCATTACTAACTGAGAAAGGCTTAAGAAAGGCAAAATTTTTCTTTCAAAATCGAAGAGCATTGGATTGGGGATTACAAAATAGACTTTCTCGAATTATCAAACCTAATAATGGAAGAGGTGTAATGTTAGCAGTTGATCACGGATATTTTTTGGGACCAACTGAACGATTGGAAGTTCCAAGAAAAACAATACAGCCTTTATTGAAGTACTGTGACTCGTTAATGTTAACTAGAGGTGTTCTTCGAACATCTGTTGATGCTCGATTCCCAGTACCAGTAGTTCTTAGAGTTTCTGGAGGTTCTAGTATAATTGGTGAAGATCTTTCTAATGAAAAAATTACTACTAGTGTAAAAGATGCAATTAGACTTAATGTAAGTGCACTTGCAATGTCAATTTTTGTAGGTGCAAAAAATGAACACAATACCTTGGTGAGTTTAGGTAATTTAGTCAATGAAGCAGAAGAATACGGAATTCCCGTGCTTGCCGTGACTGCAGTAGGAAAGGAACTTGAAAAACGAGACGCACGATATCTTTCACTTGCCTGTAGAATAGCTGCTGAATTTGGGGCTCATGTGGTAAAGACATACTATAGTAAAGATTTTGAAAAAGTTGTAAACAGTTGCCCTGTACCAGTAATAATAGCAGGGGGACCAAAATTACAGGAACGCGAAGCTTTAGAATTAGCTTATAATGCAATCACAGCTGGGGCTGCAGGTGTTGATATGGGAAGAAACATCTGGCAATCTGATTATCCTGTACCAATGATACGTGCAGTTCGTGCAATTGTTCATGGTAATGTTAAAGTCAATGAAGCATATGATTTGTTTAAAAGACTTTGCAATGAAAATCCATTAGAATCTACTATGCCAAGAAAACAAACTAAAAGTATCGCTAAGAAACCTAAAAAAATGAAATAACCTCTTTTCTATTAAATAATCTAATCTTTAATCTTTGATAAATGTATGTGAACAATTTTCCATGTAGGTTTTTTTATCAAGACGAAAGTGCCTCTGCCATGAATTACTATATGTTCACCTGTATACGCCTTATTGTCTACAACCATTCCTTTTTGCATTAGCTCAAAGGCAACTACTGCACAATTCCCAAAAATACTGATTTTAGGATTTGTTATCTCATAATCATAATCAGAAATACTAACAAACCTTAACTCTTCAAGTATTAGAGTAGTGGAATAATCTTGAAGTTCATACGGAGGAACGTCACTAAAACTTGAAAAGTTTGTGTCATCAAGTTGAATTTCACGAAGAGCTACCAAATTTTTTGTTTTGCCTATCTCAAAAAATTTTTCAATTATATTAATGATATGTTCTGTTTCTGACAAATTTGATTTTTTTTGTTCTGTGATACATCTAAGTCTTGTGTGTGATATTGATCCTGTCTAGGAATATTGAGCTTGCTTGGAAAACCGAAAAAACTCACATCACAAATTTCGATATTTATCTAGCAATGTTTATTAATTATATGGAGTGCAATAGAATGACTGTAATGAATAAAATGAGTCCAATTAGCATTTTAAGTATCATTTTGCTAGTTGACCTGAGTCTGTAAAACTACAGCCTAGTTTTTAACAATTAAAATTATGGTGATTATGTTTGGTAACTAGTATTATGGAAAATATGAATGGCGGCAGAGCCCTCATGAAAGCTCTAGAAAAGGAGGGCGTAAAAGAAGTCTTCGGCTTACCGGGAGGTGCAAATCTTCCAATGTATGATGAGCTTTTCAAGAGTAACATTCGACACATTTTGGCACGACATGAACAATCAGCTGCACATATGGCAGATGGATTTGGAAGAGTCAGCAGAAGACCAGGAGTATGTTTTGCAACTTCTGGACCTGGCGCTACAAATCTTCTTACAGGTATAGCAACTGCACAAGCAGATTCTGCTCCAATGATTGCTGTAACTGGTCAGGTTCCTGTTAAGATGATTGGCAAAGATGCTTTCCAAGAGAGTGATATTATTGGTATGGCAAATCCATGTGTAAAGTACTCATTTCAACCACGAGAAGCATCTGAAATTCCTGAAGTTGTAAGAAAAGGATTCTATATTGCAGCTACTGGAAGACCAGGTCCAGTTTTAATTGACATACCAAAAGATGTACAACAAAATGAAGCATCCATGACATTTCCTGAAGAGGTTAAGATACGTGGTTACCATCCTTGGACAGATCCTGATATTGTTCAAATTGAAAAAGCAATTGATATGTTACTTGCTGCTGACAAACCAATTATTTTAGCTGGAGGTGGGGTAACTATTTCATCAGCGTTTGCTGAATTACAATCCATATCAGAATTATTGATGATCCCAGTTGTAACTACCTTCAAGGGTAAAGGATCATTTCCAGAAAACCACCCTCTTTCGCTTGGTCCAATAGGAATGCATGGCCATGCAGAAGCAAACAAACTCATGACCGAGGCTGACTGTGTTCTTGCAATTGGTACTCGATTCTCAGACAGATCGGTTGGAACATTTGAAGAATTTGAAAAACGCCTTAAAATTATTCACATGGATGTAGATCCAGCTGAGATTGGAAAAAATCAAACAACAAACATCGCAGTGGTAGGCGATGTCCAAGCTACCCTTAGAATAATGGTCAAATTACTTATGCAAAAATCTATCAAAAAAACCGAAGGAACAACTTGGTTAAAGCATGTCAAGGAAGTCAAAGAATATTGGAGAGAAAATTTGAAACTTCCAAAAGGTGAGATGACTGCGGCAAAAATATTAAGAAAATTACGAGAAGTTCTTCCAAAGGAGTCTATCACAACAACTGAAGTAGGACAGCACCAAATGTGGGCCTCATTATTTTTTGACGTGATTCATCCTGGTACATTTTTTAGTTCAACTGGATTGGGGACAATGGGATGGGGATTCCCTGCTGCCATTGGAGCAAAGGTGGCAAAACCTGATGTACCAGTAGTTGACATTGCAGGAGATGGTAGCTTTAGCATGACTGAAAACTCTCTTGCAACTTCAGTTTTAGAAAATATACCAGTAATTGTATTTTTGGTAAACAACTTTTCGCTTGGAATGGTGGCACAGTGGCAACGAACTTTCTATGATAGAAGAATGATTGGTGTTGATCTCAAAAATTGTCCTGACTTTGTCAAATTAGCTGAATCATATGGCGCCCAAGGTATAAGAGCCCAGTCACTTGATGAGCTTGAAAAAGCAATCAAGATTGGATTAAAAAGTGATGTAACTACAGTAATTGATATTCCAATTGACCCTGAAGAAGACGTTTTACCATTTGTAGCCCCTGGTACACCATTAAAGGATATGATATTACCATCATAGTGATAACAATGTGGGCTATAATTTCAATTTTAGTTGAAAACAAACCAGGAATTTTGTTTAAAGTTACTCATCTTTTTAGGTCTAGAAACTTTAACATCGAAAGTATTTCAGTAGGAGTAACTGCAGACCCAGAATTTTCTAGAATGACCATTACCACAATAGGTGACGAAAAACAAATACAACAAATAGTAAAACAACTTGACAAAATGATTGATACTGTAGAAGTCCGACGATTAGATGAGTTTAAGACCGTGTATCGTGAATTAATTCTTTTTAAGATTAAAATTAGTAAAGCATCTGATAGCATGGAGATTAACAAATTGGCAAATGCATATGGCGCAAAGATTCATGACGTCAAAAAGGATTCCATCATGGTTGAGCTTACTGCTACTCCTGACCAGATAAATACATTTGAAGAATTAGCAAAACCATTTGGAATAATAGAAACTGCAAGAACTGGTGTTGCTGCTTTACAGAGGACAGGGGCATGAAAGTAAGAATCTTTGACACTACATTAAGAGATGGAGAACAAACTCCCGGAGTTGCCTTGTCCCCAGAACAAAAACTAAACATTGCTAAAAAACTTGATATCTTAGGCGTTGATGTAATAGAAGCTGGGTTTCCAATAATTTCTGAAGGCGAACGCAAAGCCATTAAAATGATTACCAGTGCTAACTTGAAAGCAGAAATTTGTGGCTTGGCAAGAACTAACAAAAAAGATATTGATGCCGCAGTAGATTCAGGATTAAATTATATTCATACATTTATTGCTACATCTGACATTCACTTAGAGTACAAACTCCATCTTACAAAAGAACAAGCTCTTGAAAAAGCAATAGAATCTGTAGAATATGGTAAATCTCGTGGTCTCCAAGTAGAGTTTTCAGCTGAAGATGCAACAAGAACTGATAGATCTTTCTTAAAAAAGGTATTTGGGGAAGTAACAAAGGCTGGTGCTGACAGAATAGATATTCCTGACACTGTAGGATATTCAACACCACAATATATGGCAGAAATTACAAAGGATGCAATTGAAGTAACTAAACTTCCAATTAGCGTTCACTGTCATAATGACTTTGGTTTAGCTGTTGCAAATACAATCTCTGGACTTCAGGCTGGAGCATCATGTGCACATGTTACAATTAATGGAATAGGGGAGAGAGCAGGTAATACCTCTCTTGAGGAGTTAGTGATGGCGTTGCAATGCTTACGATTTGAAAATAAATGGGAGACAGGGATCAATACAAAATTAATTTATGAAACATCTAGATACATCTCAAATCTAGTAGGCGTTCCTATTCAACGAAACAAAGCAATTGTTGGAGAAAATGCATTTGGTCACGAATCAGGGATTCATACTCATGGAATTTTGAGTAATCCCTTAACCTATGAGCCCATTAGTCCAGAGCTTGTAGGTAGGCATAGATGGTTTCAGGTAGGAAAACATGCAGGAATTCACGGAATTAATGCGATGCTAAAAGAGTATGGCATAGAACCAGATAAGGAACAAAGCCAACAAATTCTTGACAAGGTAAAAGCAATAGGCGACCAAGGGAAGCAGGTAACTGACGTTGAGCTTCTTTCTATTGCTAGTGAAATACTTGGAGAGCGCGGCATAAAGAGAATTGTACAATTAACTGGATTTTCTGTCTCAACTGGAATAGGTACAATGCCATACGCCTTTGTAAAATTAAACATAGATGGAAAGGAAGTATATGCCACTGACTATGGTGTTGGACCTGTTGATGCATCATTAAATGCAATACAAAAGATAACTGGAGAAATTGCAGAAGTTAGAGTAAAAGAATATGGTTTGGCATCAATTGCAGGTGGTTCTAATGCATTATGTGAAGTAACAATCAAGGTTGAGGATCCATACGGCAACATGGCTTCTTCAAAATCAATTGGAGAAGATATTGTAACTACAAGTGTTCAGGCAATGATTGATGGTATTAACAGAATAATGCTCAAGAAAATGCTAAAAGAAAAGAAGGTAGACAACTAATCTTTTAAGTTCAGGTACATGGATATTTTAGGAAGAAAATCAAATGTACAATATATCATTAATTACAGGAGATGGAATTGGTCCAGAACTTTCAGAATCTGCAATAGCAGTTTTAGAGACCATTCATGATAAGCTAGGCTTAAAATTTTCTATCAAAAAACTACAGGCTGGGGACTCTGCATTAAAACAAACAGGCAAAGCCTTGCCTGAGGAAACACTTGAATCCGTAAAGCAATCCCATGCATGTCTCAAGGCCCCCGTAGGGGAAAGTGCAGCAGATGTTATCGTGCGATTACGTAGAATGCTTGATCTTTATGCAAACATTAGACCTGCCAAATCTTATCCTAACATGCCTGCATTACGAGATGATATTGATCTTGTAATTGTTAGAGAAAACACTGAGGATCTTTATACTGGAGATGAATTTGATATAGATGAAAATATTTCTATTGCATTAAGAAAAATTTCTAGTCAGGCTTCAAAAAGAATTGCAAAATATGCATGTCTTATCGCAAAACAAAGAAATCAAGAAAAAAAGGTTACATGTGTTCACAAATCAAATGTAATGCGCAAAACTGATGGATTATTTGCCAGATCATGTGAGGAAGAAATACGTAATCATTCTGGAATCACTTTTGAGCAAATGTATGTAGATGCTTGTGCTATGAATTTAATCAGACAACCTCAATTATTTGATGTAATAGTTACTACCAATCTTTTTGGAGACATCCTCTCTGATGAAGCAGCTCAAGTTGTGGGGGGATTGGGGATGGCACCTGCAGCTAACATAGGTGATAATTTTGCACTTTTTGAACCAGTACATGGTGCAGCATTTGATATTGCAGGAAAACATATCGCTAATCCATCCTCCTTTATTTTATCAATTAAGATGATGTTAGAATGGCTTGGAATGAAAAATAACGACAAAAAATGCATCGAAGTAGCAGAGAAATTAGAATCTACTGTATACAATATTGTAAAAAATGGAATTAAAACTAAAGACATTGGTGGCTCTAAAACTACCATGGAATTTACAAAAGAAATTTTATCCAGACTGGCCTAATTTTCCAAATATTACGGTGTCAATCTATCAGGATCTCTTGGGTATAGAACAACTTCACGAACATTGTCTATACCAATTAATGTAGTCATCAGTCTTTCAAGACCTAAACCCCAACCTGCATGAGGTGGCATGCCCCAATCAAATGCCTGCAAATGATTTGAAAATTTTGATGGATCAAGACCTTGCTCTTCTAATCGCGTTCTAATTTTTTTAGGATCATGAAGTCTTGTCCCTCCTGAAGATAATTCTAAATATCCAAATTGTAAATCAAACGACCTTGAAATCTTTGGATCATCATCTTTTTCACGAATGTAAAACGGTTTTAATTTCATAGGCCATTCTATTAAAAAGAAAAATCCAGGATGATTTTTTCCAATAATTCTCAAATGAGAATCAAGTAAATCATCTCCAAACTTCAAGTCTTCTCCTGCGTTTTTTAATTCCTCTAAAACTTGCGAATATGTAATTCTCTCAAAAGGCGATGATGGAACTTTAATCTCTATGCCTATTGCTTTTTGTTCTTTTTTGCATTTTTCTGCAACGTCTTTGTATACTTCAATAATTAGTGATTCTAAAACTTCCATCACATCAGTATAGTCCATAAATGCAGCTTCAATGTCTACACTTGTAAATTCACTAAGATGTCGTCCTGTATGAGATTTTTCTGCGCGATAAAATGATGCAATCTCATATACTCTTTCCAGCCCAATTGTCATCTGCTCCTTATACAGCTGTGGACTTTGTGCAAGATACGCTTGCTTGCCAAAGTACTCGAGTGAAAATAAATTAGCACCTCCTTCACTTGCACTACCAATTATCTTAGGTGTGTTAATCTCAATGAATTTTTTTTCAGATAATGTTTTTCGAATAGATGCTAAAACATGATGTCGAAGCTTGAAGATGGATGCAGTTTTTTGATTACGCATGTCTAAAGCTCGTGCGTTTAATCGATTGTCTATGTTGCTCTCTAGTCTCCCAATTGGATCAATTGGAAGAGGATATACTGCATTTGCCAACACATCTATTTTTTCTGCCTTGATTTCACATTCAAAATCTCTGGCTCTGGTTTCTTGAATTTTTCCCTCTACTCTAATGACACTTTGTCTGGTTATCCCTTCTATTTCCTTACTGGTATCTTCTTTTACTATAACCTGGGCCAATCCAGTAACATCCCGTACGGTTAGAAAAGTCATCTTCCCTAATTTTCGAAGATCTTCCACCCATCCCCCAAAAATGACTTTTTGACCAATCATCCCAGAGTTAAAATCCTCAATGTTATGTGTACGATTAAACTGCATTAGAATCGACTTTTTCTCACTTCCTTAAAGTTGCATATATCCCTTCTTGCAAAAATCAAATTTACTAGTACATTATAAAAAAAATATGAAATTTCTCGAAGTAGAAAATCTTACTACTAGATATCAAACATCAAAGGGCCAAGTCCATGCCTTAGACGATGTCAATTTCTCATTAGAGAAAGGTGAGTCTATTGGAATCGCAGGAGAAAGTGCATGTGGAAAAAGTACCTTGGGACTTTCAATGATACGGATGATTCAAGGGGGAAAAATCGTTTCAGGAAAAATAAATCTTGATGGAGAATCTATTTTAGATCTAAGTGAATCTGATTTTAACCAAAATTATAGATGGAAACAAATTGCTATGGTATTTCAAGGTGCAATGAATTCTCTTGATCCAGTATATACAATCAAACAACAATTTGTTGAGATTTTAAAACAGCACAAGTATGAAGGTGACTCTGATAAATTAATTTTCAAAGCAATCCACTCTGTAAATCTGGATAAGAATATACTAAAAAAATATCCTCATGAACTAAGTGGGGGAATGAAACAAAGAATAATTATTGCAATGGCACTATTATTAAACCCAAAATTTGTTATTGCAGATGAACCCACTACTGCACTTGATGTATTGATACAAGCCCAAATAGTAAACCTCTTAAAAAAATTAAAAAAAGATGGCATGTCAATTATGCTAATAACACATGACCTTGCAATACTTTCTGAAATTGCTGATAAAATTGGGATAATGTATGGAGGAAAAATGATAGAATTTGGAAGCTCTGCATCAATTTACAAAAATCCAAAACATCCATACACACAGGGTCTTTTAGAATCAATTCCAACACTGCACGGTGGAAAACCCAAGTTCATAAAAGGAAATCCTCCCGATCTTCTCTCACCAAAGGAAGGCTGTAAGTTTATAGACAGATGCCCTGAGGCTATGGAAAAATGCAAAAAGGATCCGCCTAAATTTAAAACAGATTCAGGTTATGTGATGTGCTGGCTTTATGAATAATACTTTACTATTGGTAAACAGGTATCAATAATTCTTAGCATTTCTGAACGAACTACTTTTCTGTCAATTGAAATCCAAACTCTATTAGTTTTTACTGCAAAAGAAATTGTCTGAACCTTTTTTCTTTCCTCCCATACAAATTGGTTTTCTCCGAGATCTTTATCAAAAGCAGCATCAAGACCTGTGCTCATTGCAATGTTTGAGAATTGATATTGTGTTTGATTTTCATTAAGGAATGGTTTCAAATTTGGGCGTCTATAATATGCTAATAGTTCTCCTTTACTGCCAATTACCCCAACGAATCTTATGTATGGACTAATTCTTGAGATTTTCTGGCAAATCATTTGATATTCTTTTTTAATCAATTTAATATCCATTTCATGATATGATATTTTAATGATTTTGTAATTGTAAAAGCAATCTATCTTGTAATTATTTTTTCAATTTTTAGGGTTAAATAGCGCAACTAAACTGGTTGATTTGTGGATTATACTGCTTTTTCAGAGGTACTCTTTCCCTTTGTATCTGAAGTAGGTTATCTGGCTCTTAGTCTTGTTAGTTTTTTTGGTTCACTAATTCCATTTGTTCCACTTCCATCATTCCTATTTCTTGCTACTATGGCAGTTGGAAATGAATTTAATATTCACATATTGGCGATATTGTCCGCTGTGACTGCTACTCTAGCAAAGCAGATAATTTTCTCTGTAAGCTATGGTGGTGGACGAATTATCTCTGAAAAGACAAGAAAAAGAATGAAACCTTTTGAAAGATTAGTAAAAAGGTATGGTGCAGCAGCAGCATTTGTGGCAGCAGCTACCCCAATCCCTGATGATTTGGTGTACATTCCGCTTGGTTTAGCAAAATACAATCCTCGAAGATTTTTTGTGGCTACGCTTACTGGGAAAATTGTTCTAAGCTACGTAATTGTTTTGACAGCTCACTTTGCTGGGATTTCCTTACTTGATCCTCTAGTTGAAAATATTAAAGATACTAACACAATCTACATAGGACTGATAATCCTTACTGCATTGTTAACAGCAGCGATAGTTTTGTTACTTCGCTTAGACTGGACAAAGATTCTTGGAAGATTTGCACCATGGACTCTAATTGAAGAAGACAAAGAAGATTAGATTTCTATTTTAAAATTCCATAGCTTATCGATTCCATTTTTTATACCAATTCTTGGACTGGATAAAACTCTCTTAATTTTTATTCCTTCCGTAATAAAAAGACTGGATAATTTTGAAAGATCCTCCCCATATTGCGTTTTAGTAATCTGCATAGCTTGCGTTAGCTTTGCAGGGCCATTTGTCAAGTTTTCAAACGAATCAATTTTACGGTTTTTAACCATTTCATTAATTCCTTGGTCAGGTTTAATTGAACGAATTAAAACTGCACCTGCATCATATGTTTTGCTTCTAGCTACCGCATTGACACAGTAATGCATACCATAAGTAAAGTAGACGTATGCTACTCCAACCTCACCAAACATGACTTTGTTTCTTTCAGTTAATCCTCTAAATGCATGACTGGCAGGATCGTCTTTGTAACGATATGCCTCTGTCTCTATAATGATTCCAGACATTATCTTACTTCCTATTTTTCTGACAAGTGTCTTACCAAGAAGTTCCTTTGCAACATTTACCGTATTTCTTGCATAAAATGATCTAGGTAACACTTTCATATTCAAACTTAATCCTTACAGTTCTTTGATACCGTTTACTAATTTTTTCATGTCGTTTTCTAGTGAATCTGAAAGTTTTTGATTGTAAATTACTGCTGCTGGATGTATCGTTAAAAAATACAAATTACCATCTTTTTTTACAAATTTTCCACGCTCCTTTGTAATATTATTGCCACCTAGTATCGATTGATATGCAGTGTTTCCCATAATGCAAATAACCTTAGGCTTGATAATGGCGATCTCCGATTCAAGATATTTTTTACAAGATTCTTTTTCTTCTTGGGTTGGAACTCTATTATCTGGAGGTCTGCATTTTACTACATTTGTGATGTAGACTGATTCCCTTAAAATGCCTGCATTCTTGAGAGCCGCAGATAATATTTTTCCTGCCGCCCCAACAAATGGTTCTCCAACTTTATCTTCACTTCTTCCAGGTGCCTCTCCAATGAAAATTATTTCAGAGTTATGATTTCCTTTTCCAGGTACAGAATTTTTCCTGGTTTTACATAATTCACATTTTGTGCAAGTTACTACTTGATTTCTAATCTCATCTAGCGAGCTAAACGTCATCTAGGCGCTCCTAACAATTGCAGTTGCTCTAATGGAAGGTCCACCATTTCCCATAACCATTGATTGCATTGGGTCTCCTTTCCCACAATTTGTAATTGGTCTGACCGTAAAGTCTTTCCCACACGCATCAATTGATTTAAAAAAATCAGGCGCCGTACCTAATACTATTACATCTCTAAGTAAATCTGTAATTTCCCCATTTTCAATTTTTTGAGCAAATTGGCACGAAATACTCCAATTGTATCTTTTCATATCGATTGAAGGAATTTTCATATTTGAAATCAAATATCCATTTTTTATATCTGCAACCATCTCATCTGGTTCCCAATCTCCCCTGTCAATACATGTACAAGCCATTCTAATTAGTGGCATAAATCTATAAGATGATGCCCTCATGTTTGCACTTGGGTTTGTGTGAAAAATTTCTGCAGTTTCACGACTTTGCATATGGTTTGAAAGTACTCCATTTTTAACAAGATCTGTCCTAGTAGCTTTGTTTCCTTCATCATCAAAACCATAATGCCCAAGCGTACCTTCAAGTGTAGGATCATCAAACACATTGAGATTATCAGAACCAATTTTTTCTTCTAACTTTCCTGCCCACCAAGCTCCTCCGGCCCATGCCATTTCCTTTCCAAGCACTCTATCTGCTTCTGATGGATGACCAAGTATTTCATGTGTTAACAGTGCAACAAAATCTGGATTCATAACTACTGTAGTTTTTTCTTCTTTGGCAGGTTTAGCATCTATGAGTTGTGCTGCCTTATCTGAAATAAATTTCGCAGTTTCCCTTATTTCTCTATCAGTGGATAATTTCTCAATGCCACCTCTCCCACCTTCAGTAATATTTACAGATTGAGTCAATCCATTTTCATATGCAGTAGCTGAAAGGTCAGCTATCACATCTGAAAAATTTTGATATATTTTTGAGCCCTCGCTACTTACAAACAATTTTGATACTAAACTATAACTCATACAGACTTGAGATTTTATAATTCGTTTATTCTGATGGATAATCTTATCGCAGTCATATCCAATTTCTATTAGCTTATCTATAGTTGGAGTTTCTTTCACAGGAAAATTTATTTTCTCTTTAACTGCATTAACACTTCCAATTGTTACTCTTACTTTTTTTTTTGATGAATAGTACAGTGCAGCTTTTGCAGCTTCTTCTATTCCTTTTTTTACATCATCAAAAGTTAAAGGATTTGAAATTGAAAAAAAACTCCAGGCTCCTTTATTTAAAACTCTAATCCCTATACCTTGGTCATTTTTTGTTGTAGAATGTTCTATTTCGTTATTTTCTATGACAAAGCCTTGATTTGAAGTAAGCTCTGTTCTTACATCACAATATTGACAACCTGCAACTAGAGCATGTTTTACTGCCTTTTCTGTAAAATCCTCTAAGTTTTTTTCCACATCTGCAATTAGTCTTGTGGCATTGCTAAATCTTATGTAATGCCTGAAATTGCAGGCATTGTGAAGTAATACTCGTCTTCAAAACTATCATCCGTTTTTCCCTGCTTTTGTAAGGCATCCAAGTATGCCCTGCAATCAGAGTAAAAGTCTCGGTTATAGTCTTCTATTATCTCCAATCTTTCCATTGCCATGCCTAGCCTGTAGCAAAAACTCCATGTCTAGGCCTATGTTTCATAATTTTCAGTTTTTAGATCAGAATGATTTACTATCCGAAAGGTTGTTAGGTTTTTGGCAAAGTAAATGAAAAGGTAGCTCCCATTCCTGGAGTACTTTCAGCAAAAATTGTGCCTCCGTGTTCTTCTACTAGGCCTTTACAGATAGCTAATCCCAGTCCGCTACCTCCTACTTCTCTAGTCAATGATGTATCAACCTGATAGAATTTTTTGAAAAGATCCTCTTGATTTTCCTTTGGTATTCCAGGACCATTATCTTTTACAATTATTTTAACTTCTTTAGATGAATCTTCGACAAAAATTTCAATCAGTCCTGAGTTAGACTCTACAACATCTAAGCTATTTTTTAGCAAATTTGTTAACACTTGCCTTATTCTTTCTGGATCATGTGGTACAACAATTTTTTTATCCAAATGTTGATTTATTGTAACCTTGTTTTCTATTGCACGAGGTTGTAAAGATTCAACAGCTTTTTCTATTGTGTCTTTAATGTCATGGCTTTCTTTTTTTACAACTAATTTACCAAGTTCAAGTTTTTGTGCATCTAAAAGGTCAGAAATTATTCTTAACAATGATTCAGAGCTTGATTTTATAATTTTCAAACGTTCTCTTTGTTTTTCAGTAAGTGGCCCTAGATGCTCTCCTAGTAGAATATCTACATAACCTTGAATCGGAACTAAGGGTGTTTTTAATTCATGTGTAATCATTGATAAAAACTCATCTTTTGCAATGTCAGTTTCTTTAGCTTCTTGTGTTTTTTGTTTAATTGTATCTGACATTATGTTAAATGAATTTACAAGCTCACCAATTTCATCATCTGATTTATAATTAATTTTTTCACCGTATATACCCTCCTTAACTCGAGATAATGCCCTTGTAATTATTTCAAGTGGATTAAGGGATTGCCTTACTACAATTATTACAAGGAAAAAAATCGCAATATCTACAACTAAAAGGGTTTGTACAATAATCCCACGTTGTGAACTACTTTCTTGCAATTGTTGGTTCCACGAATCAAGTAAATTATCAAGTGATGATGTAAGTTCTATTCTCTGTTTTTTGAAAGCACTATAGGCCAAATCAAATTCTTCAGTGCGCAATGAATTTTTTTCTAAAGTACTCACTCTTAGCTCAACAGATTCCCATAATGGATCTAGTTGTCTTAATGCATTAGAGTTTTCTCTTGGGATGGGAATCAAATTTTCAGGATTTTGTCCAATTCTTTCTAGGTCTAGATCATCTGTAGGCTTTTGTAATAATTTTCTAATTCCTACCTCAAATGATATCCTATCTTTTTGAAGCTTTTCTCTTACCCCTTCTTCTTCTCCAATTGAAATCAGTAGGGCATTTTGACCAATACTCTTTGCTAATTCATGAAGATCCGCTGAAATCTCCTTATGCCTATTATAATCTCGGTTAAGTTGATCAGTTTCTTTCATAACAGCATCTGTAGTGAGAACCATTTCCCCATTTTTTCCTAGAATGTAATTTAATGCATTTTTTGCCTCATCGTTAGATACTGCAAACACCTGGATTTGATCAAGACCTTTTCTAATTTCTTTCCACGAATTTTCAACTACCTTATATTCTCCCATTAGATTAGAAGGGACAGTAACAACTGATTGCCCCCTAATTGTTCCTCCAGTTCTTAAGATGTTAAGGCCTGAATCAAATTGGTTTATTTCATCCTTTAAGGTTTTTTTATCAGATTCAATCCCATTGGCAATAGAGTTTACAAGACTAGCTAGAGTTTCTATTTTGACTTTAAGATCAGCTGCACGAATAATTGTGTAAGACTCGTTTGTACTTTCCTGTTGGGCTTGATATAATAAAACAAGATTTACTCCAGCTGCTGCAATAAGTATCCCCACTAGAAAGTATGCCTTATGGATTATTTTCAATACTTACCCTGTAAATTTCCAGAGAGTATAAAAATCCCGCCTAAAACCTTTTACATATAAGATCAAATGTCTGACGAATTCATTAAAATAGCAACCCAAGAAATTAAAGATGAGATCGCATCTATTAAAAAAATCTTAGAATCATGCAAAAATGATTCTGGTATATTCAAAAATTCAGAATCAATTGAAAAACATCTTCATAAAATTAAGGGACTTGCTCCAATGATGGGCAAAAAAGGATTAGGAGAAATTGCAGCATTAAATGATAAATTACTAAATCTTATCATTGAAGGTCAAAATCTTGAAGGAATTTATTTGACACTGTGTGAATCTAGCGTTTTTATGGAACAATCTATCCATGATTCAGATCATATCTCTCAAGGAATCAAACAAAAGATAGCAACCAAATATTCGAAATATTTGGACTAATCTCTCTCTTAAATAACAATTCTGGCATTACTTGATATGGCAAAAGTAATGGTGGCAGACGATTCAGATGCTATTAGGCAAGTTCTAGTAGACATCCTCTCAATTGGGCATCATGAGTTTGTCGGGGAAGCAATAGATGGTAATGAAGCAGTTGAAAAATTCAATCAAATACAGCCTGATCTATTGCTATTAGACCTAGCAATGCCAAAAAAAGATGGGCTGACTGTAGTAAAAGAAATTAGGGAATTTTATCCGGATGCAAAAATTATTCTAATTACTGCTACCGACAATCAATCTATAATAAAACAATGTCTAGACGCAGGAGCTAGTGCCTCAATTTCTAAACCCTTTAACTTTGATAAAGTACTAAAAGTCATTTCTGATACACTTACACTCTAACTTGTTGAACAATTCACTTTCCCACTCAATCTCCAAATATAATTCAGTTATGAATAAAAGTAGCATTGTGTTAGCTTTAATCATTGTCTAAAATTGTAATTGATACAAGTGTTATAATTAACGGCCATATCAATAAGTTAATTGAATCTGGAACTATTAAGAATTCAGAAATTATAATCCCTGTAGCAGTTCTTGATGAATTACAATCACAAGCAACGCAAAAAAAAGAACAAGGGTTTACAGGATTAAACGAGATAAAAAAACTTCAAAACAACTCTAAACAATATGGAAATATAATAAAATTTGAAGGTACACGCCCAAGTTTCGATGATGTAAGATTATCAGATCGTGGTAGAATAGATGCAATTATCAAAGACATTGCAAAACAACATAATGCAATTCTTTACACCTCAGATAATGTACAATCTTTAGTTGCACAAGCAGAAGGAATTGAAGTTAGTTATCAAAAATCTGATTTAAAACAAGGAGAGTTGGAATTTCTAAGATTTTTTGACTCTCAAACCATGAGCATTCATCTAAAAGAAGGCTTAAAGCCAATGGCAAAAAGAGGAAAACCAGGCTCTTTTAGTTTACAAGAAATCGAAGATAAATTATTGACACGTGACTATCTCAAAAACATTACAACACAGATTTTAGATGTTGCTAAACTTGATGCCAAAACTAATATAGAAATTTCAAAAACAGGCGCAAAAATAATTCAACATAAAGACTATCGAATTGCAATTACTTATCAGCCATTTTCAGAAGGTTACGAGATTACAATAGTACATCCAATTGTACGTTTATCGATGGAAGACTATGATTTATCTGACAAACTCAAAAAAAGATTTGCCGAGAGTGCCGAAGGAATAATTATCTCAGGACCTCCTGGTTCTGGAAAAAGTACATTGGCCTCAAGTGTTGCAGATTTCTATCATAAACAAGGAAAAATTGTTAAGACATTTGAATCTCCGCGTGATTTACAAGTAGATCCTGCAATAACGCAATACACAAGATTAGATGGAAGCTTTGAAAACTCTGCTGACATTTTACTTTTGGTGAGGCCTGATTATACTATTTTTGATGAAGTTAGACGCCGCGAAGATTTTCAAACATTTTCAGAACTAAGGCTTGCTGGAGTGGGCATGGTTGGAGTCATACATGCAAATTCTCCAATTGATGCAATCCAGCGATTCATTGGGAAAATAGAATTGGGAATTATTCCAAGTGTAATTGATACTGTTGTTTTTGTAAAGGATGGGAAAATATCCAAAGTGTACCAACTAGATCTCAAAGTTAAAGTTCCTTCTGGCATGACAGAACAGGATTTAGCAAGACCTGTAATAGATATTCGAGATTTTGAAGATAATACTTTGGAGTATGAAATATACACCTTCGGCGAAGAAAACGTCATCGTTCCTGTTCCAAAAAAGACTATGAAATTTGGAATTGAAAAACTCGCTGAAGACAAAGTTAGAGATACCTTTAGAAGATTTGATCCCCAGGCAGAAGTTGAAATTTTATCTGGAAACAGTGTTAAAGTAAAGGTACGCAAACAGTTTATTGCATCAGTTATTGGGAAAGGTGGTGCAACAATTAACGATTTAGAAAAAATACTAAAGGTGCACATCGATGTAGTGCCAAAAGACTCTTCTGAAACACCCTCTGATGATTTTGAATTACCGTATGACTTTTCTGAATCTGGAACTTCTTTACTGTTTAATGTTGGAAAAGAGAATGTAGGTAATTCAGGTGACATTTATTTGAACAACGAATATCTCACCTCGTCTAGAATTACTAGAAAAGGCCAAATTAAAATTCCAAAACACTCCCTTCCTGGAAAAAGATTAATGAAAAATGCTTCTTCTAGAGAATCTATTCAAATCTTTATCAAAGATTAGACTAATTTTTTATAAATTATCAAGCCTTGTTAAATATCATAAAAACTTTGAATTATCTTTGGATTTGATTTTAAAAAAGTAATAAACTTTCTTAACTGCCTAATGGTTTTTTGGTTAAGATGATGTTCAATTCCCTCGGCATCTTGATTAGCTGTATCATGACTAACCCCTAAAATTTCAAAAAATTCTAAAAGAATGCCGTGTTTTTGTCGTATTGCATCAGCTAGCTGATTACCTTTTTGCGTTAGGTTAATTCCATGATATTTTTCATACTCTAAAAATCCGCTCTCATCTAGTCTTTGAAGCATTTTTGTTACACTTGGAGCACTCACATTCATGTATCTTGAAATATCTAGAGTAGTTGCATATCCTTTTAGTTCTACTAGCTCTAAAATCACTTCAAGATAATCTTCCATTCTAGTACTAGAGCTGTTTCGTGCAGCTTTATGAGCTGCCTTTATTGATTCCAGTCGTTTTGTGTCCTTTTTATTCAAACGTTCTATTACTTGGGAGATTGCTTAGATATAATTTAGTGTCTAAAGATTCCGTGTTTTGTATACCTGTGAGTCTAGATGTTAATAATTTGACCATAGAGTAATCAATCTTGATCTTCGAATTTTATCTAATTTTAACAAAATATGACGAGGGAATGGATGACTTACTTAATCTTAAATTAAAAAAAATGAAGACAGTCACAGAATCTGCAAAAAGAAGAGCAGGACTATATTCTGATTTATCCAAAGTTGATGATAAGAGAACTGCACCATCCCTGCGTGCATTACAAAAAGCTCCCGCTCCTGGACAAAAACTAAAAAAAATTGGTTTTATCATATTTTGGATACCAGAGCCAACTGGAGTGACAAATGCTATTGGTGCCCCAATGATTTTAGCCGGAAAATATCTTGAAAAAGTATACAATGGTGCAACAATACACGATATTGGACATGAAACAAAAAACGCCCTATCCTCCATTCACGATTTTAAAAAATCTGTATTCTGATTATTACTTTTAGTTTTTATGCAGAACCTTTTAGCCTAATTGTATGGCTTCAAGAATTCAGGTTTTGGTTCCAATAACTATAGCTGCTATCATAGTAGGTGTTGCTGGGATCATATCCCTTCCAAGTGATGTAAAACTTGAATCCGTAGAATTTCCAAAGGGCACTGTAAAAATTGACAATGTAGTTTTAGAAGTCCAAATAGCTGATACTGAACCAAGAAGAGTAAGGGGACTAATGTTCCAAAATCAACTTCCTCTTGATAAAGGAATGTTATTTGTGTTTGATGATGTTAGCAAATACTCAATCTGGATGCTTAACATGCAATTTCCTCTTGACATAATCTGGATAGATGGCGACGGCAAGGTAGTGTTTATTGAAAAAAATGCTCCTTCGTGTAAGACTACATTAGAAACTGTTACATGTCCTTCTTACAAAGGGGGAAACAGGGATGCAAAATATGTATTAGAAGTTACTGCTGGATTTGTTGATAAATTTAAAATAACTACTGGTTCAACATTAGAAATAATTTCTATCTAGAATATACCAAAGTTTTGCAAAGGCTTATCTTAGTTAAAATAAAAAATCTATATGTGCATAAGAAAATTTTTTTATACATTGGTATATCTGTGGCAGTTTTAACTATAGCAGTTAGCCTTAGTTTTATTCTATTTCATAATAATGTAGAATTAATACCAGTATCAAAACCTGAATTAATACCAGTATCGCCATCTGAATTAAATTTTACATATCAAGACGCTAATGCTAAATTAAAAGAAAATTTAGCATCTCATGGTATATCCATGTCTTCTTCAGTAAAATTATCAACACCTAAAGATATTGAAAAATTCTGCACTTTTTTTGCAGATAAGAAAATGCAAGATCTAGTAGAATATTGTACCTCTACAGAACTTCGTGACTCTGATGGGAAATTTCTAGGAAACATCCACTTGGTGGGTTCTCAAAAGATGCCAAAAATTGTTCTAGCAGTAATTCAAACTGATCCCTTCATGAAAAATCTTGATAAAATAAAAACTGTGTATGGGGTTGTAATTGAAGACTTAGTCTGTAATTGTTGGGAGGCTGTAAAACCTAGTAAAATTGAAACAGTTGGTGACTGGGTTGATAAACAGAAGACTTTTCACACAAATGATGTGAAACCTACCAGTGAATCAAACCTAAGTATTCTTGGTATGCATCTGCAAATGGAATTAACTACCAATACAGAAGGATATCTCTGGAAATTACTAATATCAGGTTAGTTTCAAGTACATCTAAAAAATTTTCTAGTCTGAATTTGTAAAAATTATCTAAAATCAAGAAGCCTCTTCAGTTTTTCTGTAAGAATCAATGAAGCTCTTGGCAAATGTGTTTGCATGTCTTTCCGAACCACGATGCACTCCTAGCTTTGAGCGTATATGATGATAAAATTCATGCAAAATTACAAAAGGATTATAAAAAATCTCAGAATTTAGCGCATAAATTTTCTCTTCTGATGGAACGTAAACTGCATAGACTGTTCTCCGTTTTCTCTTTATTGTCCCAACAACTATCTTGGGAGGTGAGAGATGATAAAATTCACTAAGTTGTTCTAATGCGCTCTCAGTTTTCTTATCAAGAATCATTCTAACTATTTTGGCCTTTGTCAGTTCATCTGGGTCAGCCATACTACAAGCCACGTAATTTTTCCTTTGCAGTCATATGGTCTACATGGTGATAGTTGAGAAATAAACTATCCCAAGCAAATCATACACTACATTATAGTGTAATTTTTGAATAAATTGCCCACAAAAGGGGATGTTAAATAATAAAGAAAAAAATCTAATAATTAAGAAATAGGAATAAATATCTCAAAGTTTCACTTTTTCAAAATACGGCTAAACAAGAAAAATGTGCTATTTGTGAGCAAAGCTTAGTTAGTTTTTTGAGAAAAAGACATGTTTGGTTCAAACACCGACAAAAAATGAAAAGTCGTTGGGTTTGTAAAAACTGTTATTTGAAATATGGAAAAAGCAAGGCAAAGACTTTGATTATACAACGCATGGATACTGGAATAATTTCATCTGAAGGACCTTTTGAAAAAGTAAAATGGGAATGTGTAATTTGTAAAAAGAAATTCAAAAATCATGAAGAATACATTATTCATAATCACACTGATAATGACTTATCTTAATCTAGCCAGAATAGGTTTTGGTTTAGACGAATAGAATCACTTGATTATAAAATTATTAATGAATTAATGCATTTATCGATAAATCCCTCTACAAAGGAACAAATTTGAAAACCCCATAAATAAGCCAAAAAATGGATAATTCCAAGGAGTTTTTTGTTAGTCATTAAGCATTAATGGGCATAAATTCTTAATTCCTAGTTAAACCTAGAATAGACATGAAATATTGCCATGATTGTTTAACTCCAATTAATCGCTATTCATCAGAGGAATATTGTAGTTTCTGCAAAAGAGATAGAGACATTAAAAAAAATCCAAACTCTGTAGCCTAGATCCTTTTCTTTTTAGAAAATCTGAATACCTTGGTAGTATTGGTATCGGTTTATGTTAACTTTATAGAAGTAATATTTTCTATTGAATGCTATATTGTTTGAAGAACTTTGGTTAATCCCCCTTGGGTTTGTAGCTGGCTTATTAGGTTCCATAATTGGCCTTGGTGGTGGAATAATTATTGTACCTGTTCTGACTTTTTTTGGGTATCCTCCAGCATTATCATCTAGTAATAGCATATTTGCAGTTTTTAGTAATGCTGCTGCGTCATCAATCTCTTATGCCAAACAACAAAGGATACAATATTCTATTGGATTAAAACTTGGTTTACTTTCAATACCTGGAACTATCATTGGTGCATATATCTCGTCAGATATCACACCCTCTTTATTTAAAATTTTATTTGCATTAATTTTAATCTCTGCAAGCATTTACATTTTTTCAAAAAGAAAGATTGAACCAAAAAGTCATAATCTTTCAAAACAAATTATGATTCTTGCAGTAGGTGCCAGTTTTTTAGCAGGAATAATTTCTGGATTATTTGGGGTTGGTGGTGGAATCATATTCGTACCGTTGATGGTTATTGCTATGGGGCTATCAATGAAAACTGCTGCACCCACATCTCAATTCATCTTGTTGTTTGTTTCTGTTTCAGCACTAGTGACGCATAGTATCTTAGGGCATCCAGATTTCTATCAAGCACTTTTATTGGCAGCAGGCGCTTTTGTAGGAGGTCTAGTGGGCGCAAGACTATCAATTGATATTAAAGAAAACGCATTGAAAATTCTTATTTCACTAGTTATGATTGCTGCAGCAGTGAAACTCTTTATTGATTCCTTGGAGGGTCCTTTTTGATTCTATACAGATTTTTTTTTGATACTACTACTAAATCCCCATTTTGTTTTGTACCTTCATAGTCTATTGCAATTTTACCATATTCTTCATCAACATCTTCTTTTGATGATACTGTGAATTTTATTTTCAAAACTTCATCAGTTTTGAGTGGTTTAAGAAACCTAGTACTTCTGCTGTCCCATTTAGTATCCCCGTCTGTACCAATAAAGATTAAGGCATTTCCATAAATCTGACTGAGTCTCGTGAATTCTCCTTCCATCCTAGATAGGACTGCTCTTCCAGAGACTAGTTTATTTTTCATAGTTGGATCATCTAGTAGAATATTTTTCACTCGTGAAAATTTTAGATATTCTTCTAATTCCTTTTCAGAAATACTACATGTGGAATAGAATTCTTCTCCTACCTTGAGTTCTGAGAATTTTTTCATTCTATCTTACTTCATCTACACAGAAAATGACTTCAGCAGATGCTGGAGAATTCTCTGATATGAAAAAATTCAATGCTTGAGATATTCTTTCATTTTTTGGCTCTTTACCATCAATAGTTCCTGGTAAGACCAAAAATGATCTAACTTTTGACTCTAGTACATCGCTTAATTCTTGATTAACCGTTGTAGTAAATGGTCGCAATGCCCCACGAAAGACTTCTACCTTTGCCCTGTCTGCTCCTGAAATCTTTGTGCCAACTGGCAAGTCAGGTCCTATTGTCATAATGATTCCAGTTTTATTTTTATACAGTCTTGGGTCTTTTCCACCTCCTGGAACATAATGTTCCAATGCTCGTTGTATGACAGTGGCAGGAGTGTTAATGAATTTATCAACCAGGTCGTCCCACTGGCTTCTTGATAACTCTATTAATTTTGAAAATTCTGGAACTCTTCCTGTGATATGAACCACTGCGCCAATCTCTCCCATGTTCTTAGAAGCTGTTTCAAGCCATCTCTGAACTTCATTTGGGTTTTTTAGATTTGATACATGAGAATGAAATTTGCCACTAATAAAATCCTGTAATTCCTTTGGAGTGTTTTCTGATATAATACAAACTGCTTTGCCACCGTTTTTCTCTACATGCTTTGCTAGATATTCAACTCTCTCTGCATCTATCTTATCAGTTGCATCAATTGTAAAAACTACCGCCTTGCCATTAAACCTAGGTTGGGCAACACTTGGAGTCGCTCCTGCAATGTGGGCTCTGACTGGATAAAATACTCTGTCACCTGGAATGACTTTGCCGTTAAGAATTTTTGCCATTTCGTCATCTGCAAGACATAAAACAGTTTCAGCAACTTGTGGTTGAGATAAGAATTGTTCATCTGCAATCATTTTAGATGTATTTAGCTGAATTTTCTCAGCAACATTTTTGATTTTTGTTAAAAGATTTGTTAAAGTTACAGATAATTTCTTAACATCTCCGCCTTTAGTTTTTGCCAGATTCTCAGCGGCTTTTGTAATTCCTTGACTAATGACCGACTCTTCTTCACCTAATAAAGGAACAATTTCTTTATTTACTGACTCGACTTCGATGGGTGAAAGATCTTCAAATCCACTTACACGTAAAAATTCTGAGGCAGCTTTTGGATAAACCGTTTTGTAAATTCGATCAGAGTGAACTGGGCCTGGATTTGTAGCAATTGAGATAATTCCTTTATCTACTAATTCCCAAGACATAGCCTCTGCTAGTCTATTTTTTGCACCTTGTGATGCAGTATAAGGGTCTCTGAATCTATAAGGACGTTGTTCAAGTGGTCTTTCTTCTGCAAAGAAAGTTGAAATTGTAATAATCTTTGCACCCTTTTTCATTACTTTGAGAGCCTGTACTGACGTCCAAAATGTTCCTGTAAGATGAATTCCTATCGTGCTTTTGAATTCATCCATATCGTCGTTAGCAAAACATGTTACTGGTCCTGAAACTCCTGCATTATTTACTACTACATCCACGTTGATTTTTGAGCTTGCAAGAGAATCAAACATATCGCTAATACCTTTCTCATCGCTTACATCAACTCCTGAAAATATTTTTACAAATGCGTTGCTTTGAACCTTTGAAATTATCTCCTGAAGAATTTTTTTAGTTTCTTCAAGTGGCTCACTTCTCCTTCCAAGAATTATCACACTGGCTCCCTTTTCTGCAAACTTTTTTGCAATGGCTTGACCGATACCAGTCCCACTACCAGTAATTAGGACAACTTTTTCATGAAATTTTAACATTAATAGAATTATGAACTTTTTGTATTATTTAATTGGATCATCTAATGCTGAATTAATCTTTATTTGAGGGGTAAATTCATCATTTGATATGCATGATTCTGAACCTGATACTATTGTATTGAAAACATATCCTCAAAGACTAAGTGAAATTTTATCTAAAATAGGTGTAGAATCTAAACCCAAAGATATTGGAACTGATGAAATTGAACAAGGTGATTATTACAGCAGGTATTTTACGCAAACACCTAGAATGGTTACCAATAAAGGATGTTTAGAAATTAAAAAAACTAACATCGATGCTGTACAAATAATTCAGAAGGGATAGAAAATGCAAGATCCAAATCCACTTCCTTGGGGCGCACAGGATAGATTTCAAGCTCATTTTATTGTTAGAAAAAATACTGAAAGAAATAATACTGATTTTTTAGCTAGAACAGTTCTTTCAACTCAAGGTCATTTTGGTTCAAAAAAAATTAAAGGCGTAAAATGGACTGGTGGGCATTTAGCAAAAATACTCGATAGTGATTCGGCACTTACAGAAATGATTCAGAAACAATCAGTTGATGATGCTACTATTTTTGTTGATCCAACAGATAATGCTATTAGAATCTATGGAAAATGGAAAAACAGTTTTGAATTTGGAGTATCAAAAGAATTATTTGAAATATATGATAAAATAGCAGGACACATTAAATCCCTTTAAGCTTTCCACCAGTCAAGTGCTAAATAATTTACATCGTCTTTTCCATGCGGTATTGCTAAAATGAATTGTTTTCTAACCGTAGTAGCTAATCTTCCAGCAAGTACTACTCCTGTTGATGATATTAAATCAGTTGTGTTGTAAACCTGAACCAAATATGGTGCATGATCTATTCCTGGACCTTTTTGATACACTGCAAAATCGCATCCGAATTTAATTCCTGGATTAATTATGTATCCTTTGTCTCTAAAATTTTTGTAAACTAGAAATTTTTTATCAAAATTATGGTATTCGTTTCTGCAAATCTCTAACATCTCCGTTTCTGTAATCTTTTTTTTCACTTTGTAAATACTGATTATTGATTTTTGAAGCAAATAATATCCTTCCATAAGATCTAAAATAAGTGGTACATTAATTTCATTTAATTTTGGTTTTGGTATGCCAATTGGTTTTCCATAATATCCATTTGTAAAAAGTTTTTGAGAATCCTTAATATTCCAAACAACAATTCGATTATCGATTAATTCACTTTTCAATTTAGGATTTTGTCACTTAAATGCCAGTAATTAATCTTATAGTACATGAATAATCAAAGTATAAGTGCGTTTTAATGCTATTTTGATAAATAATAGAAATTGAACCTTAAACGTGAACTTTCATTTTTTGATCTGACCAATATAATAATTGGTTCAATAGTTGGAGCAGATATCTACATAGCATCTTCGATAACAGCTGGTTTGGTTGGCCCCTTTGCAATATTTGTGTGGGTTATTGCTGGATTATTTGCAATTGTTTTAGCATTGGTTTTTGCTTATTCTAGTTATTACGTGCCCAAGGTAGGAGGCCCATTTGCATTTGTTTCTAAGGCATTTGATAATTTCTATGGGTTTCTTACAGGTTGGAGTTTGTGGATTGCTGAGATGATGGCCTTACCTGTGTTTGCAATAGCTTTTACACAATATCTCCATTATTTTATACATCTAGATTTTTGGCAGGATGTAATGATAAAAGGATTATTTCTATTTGGTCTTACCTCAGTAAATATAATCAGTGTAAAGGCAGCTGGGAAGCTAAATGATGTACTAACTATAGTGAAGTTGGCTCCACTTGTTTTATTAATAATTTCAGGAGTAATTTTCTTTGTAATTCATCCAGAGATTATTCAGGAAAATTATGTTCCTCTCATTCCTCTTGGATTGGATAATTTCGGTATTGCACTAGTCCTTATTTTTTGGGCCTATGTTGGTTTTGAAATGGGAACACTTCCTGCAAGTGAGGTTAAAGATCCAAGTAAAACAATACCCAAAGCAATTATCACCGGAATTCTAATCGTAATAGCGTTCTATTTACTAACAAACTTTGTCCTTTTTGGTGTTTCGAATTGGCAGGAACTTGCAAAAACTCAAACTCCGTTGATGTTAGTAAGTACAATCACACTTGGTTCAATAGGAGCAATAATAATTGGAATTGGAGCATTGTTTTCAGTTTCTGGGTCAAATGAATCAGGAACGTTAGGGGTAGCAAGATTATCGTATGCAATGTCAATCAAGGGATTGTTTCCCAAAATTTTCTCAAAAACCCATGCTAAATACAAGACCCCGTACATGGCCTTAATCATTCAAGGGATTATCGCATTTTCGTTATCAATTTACGGTGGGATAACAACCCTAATTTCATTTTCAGTATTCAATCTTGCTTTTGCCTTTTTGTTTGTGTGTTTGTCACTTGTTGTACTCCAAAAAGAAAAAGAGCATAAACTTCACGGACAAAAGATTCTCCCTTGGGTTGGTAGTGCTATCTGTATTTATCTGATTTATTCTACATCTTCGTTTGACAAAATTGCAGGTTCAATTGTAATATTATTAGGAATTCCTCTTTACATTTTCTTCTCATCTAAGGTAGACATTCATCATTTGAAAGAAGCATTTTTGTCAGAAGAAGCAATTTTTGCTAGAAGACTGGAAAGTCATGAAAGATTTCTTGCTAACTTTGTTAAGTTATGTCATAGATTATACAAAAAAACTAAAAGAAAACAATAACGATACTACTAACAGCTTAGTATACTAAAATTTCAATATCTCCTTGGATTTTTGGGTAATCCTGTGTAGATTATAACCTCTAAACGTATTGGTTAACATGTGTCATTATATTGAACAACACTACAATTCATATCATATAATTAAAAAAATTACTAAATTCGTTCCTTTTCAACCTATATGCTCAATGCTAATAGAATAAATGAATCTGAAACCGCTTGGCATTTATCTGCCATCTCTTCAATTCCTTCAATTACGTCTTTCATCAACATAATTTCCTTAGTATTTGTGATTTCATTTAAAATCTTGATAGTAATTGTTCGATATTTTGTATCAATTTCTCTCTCAATTTTCTGGGTTTCTTGAGCAAGATCAATTGAATTTGAAGCATTTGTATTTAGACTGCGAATAATTTCATTAAGCTTGTAAACCTCATCAACTACTAGCTCAATTAATTCGGTAAGATCTTTGTCTAAATCTGCAGTCTTTAGGGTAGCAGGTTTGATGTTAGATAACTTGAATGAGATGCCCGTGATGTATCCTGCAATCTCATCCATTGTATAAGCAGTGTTGAGGAGATTCTCTCTATTCATAATGAGGCCTCCAACGTCTGCAACGTCCCGAGTGATCTTTCGGCGAAGAGCCTCTACCTCGTCTTCAATACTGACAATTTGTGCTAAAGTATTTTTAATCTCTGCCTTATTTTTCTTCATCATAAACTCTGGCAGAGTAGCTAAACTCCTTGCAGCATTTAGAATTCTATTAATTTCATCTTGTAAAACTGCTATTGCTTTTCTCTTTGCCTGAACCTCCAATTCCCCACTATACATGTACGAAATTTGTTATCTATAGAAAGTTAATTTAAACCCTTGTGAAAAAATACCTGCTCAATAAATTCGATTAGCCTCAGTCTGTGTTTTGAGTAATTTTTGTTTGACCTTTGTAGAGAGAAATCACTTCTTGATCCGTTGAAGCATTTTCTGGAGATTTTTCCATTCTTATTTTACCTGTAAACTTTGGAAATCTCAAAGCCAAACCACTTCCTTTTCGTATAACATCTTGAGCAGTTTTATGAATTGGGCTAAGAGTGATTTCAGATGCAACAATCTCAATTACAATCTCTGGTTCAAACCATACATCAGCTTCCATCTCGCTTTTTATTCTCGGATTTTTCTTTAGAGTAACCTTACTTGATAGTATTTGATAGAACTGGTCTAAATTTTCATCAGTAAAACCAGTTCCAACTTTACAAATACTTGGGAATATATCGTCATCATCATTGTAAGTTGCTAAAAGCAGAGTTCCATATTTGCCAGTTCTTCTTCCTCTTCCAAAGAACGCACCAATTACAACCAAGTCTAAACTATCCCCTAAATCATTTCTGTACTCTCGCTTTAGCTTTAACCAATTACTTCCTCTTGTTCCAGCTCTATATGGCGCATTTAGATCTTTTAGCATCAAACCTTCACATCCTGCATTAATTGAATTTTCTAGAAAGTCTTCAATTTCACTTTCATGCGTTACCAATATTTGAGGAATTACTTTGGTAAAATTATCTTCAACTACAATATCGTTTAATAATTTTCGCCGCTGTTCATAGCCTAAATCAAGACAACTTTTTCCATCAAAGTATAAGACGTCAAATAAATTTACAGTGATTGGATATTGTAAAACTGCCTTGTCAATATTATATTTTCTTCTTCTATGCATTAATTCTTGAAATGGTAAAAACTCTCCACTGTTTTCATTAATGGCAACTGCTTCCGCCTCTAATATTGCATTTTTTACTTTTAGTGCTTTTGGTATATTTTCAACAATATCTGGATAATAGCTTTTGATGTTTTCTAATCTTCTTGAAAAAAGATCTACTCTGCCATTTTCTAAATGAATTTGTACACGCTCCCCATCAAGTTTGTATTCTGCAGCAAATCTTTTACCCATTTTTTCAATTGCTTCTTGTTCACTCTTTACACGATCAGCTAACATGGGTCTGATTGGACTGAAAACTTTAACTTTGAATTCCTCTATTCCTTTGAGTCCGTCTTTTGCAGCAACTTGTGCAACTTTTCCTAAATCACTTGAAACATTGTACGCATTCTCTATTTTTTCTCTGTTTGATTTTGAATCTGTGAAAGCAATGGCTAATGCATCTAAAATTGTATTATCTGCGACTCCCAAACGCATTGTACCAATTAGTATTTTTATGATAAATTTTGCAGAAATTGGGCTCACATTATTTAAAAGACTGGAGACATAATTCATTTTTTTATCTAGTACATTTTTTCCACTTCCTTCAAGCTCTGCAATTTTACACAATGAATCATATACCAATTCTACAGTTTGATTGTCTCCTGCCACTGCTTCAAACAAAGTTGTTTGTGTTTTTTGCTCAATAAGTTTGGAAACAGCTTGCCCTAAATCACCATCTTTCCTATATGCTTCTTCTATTCGTTTGAGTTCAATGGCAGTTGAACGATGTACTGCTCTAATTACTAATTTTTCTGCAACGCCTATCTCAATTCCTTCAAAATCAGGACGCAATTTGCCTTGAATCAAATAAACTACTTTGGCAAGTAAATCTGGAGGCGTACTTTTGAATAAATCTACTAGATGGTCTGTTAACTCTAATCGTTTTGCAGTATTCTCCATCTTTTCAAAAATTTCAGCTAGAACAGAAAACTTCACTCTGAATTTTTTTATAGGATCCTGAATAAAAGTGAGTTGCTAAATATATCGAAAGATTGTCTTTTTATCGGATCTTGGATTATCCGATACTAGCGCAAAATTGTAAAGCGGATACGATGTTTTGTATTGTTTCATATAACTCCAAGCAACATCATAAATCTTAAACTCTGTACGTATTCCTTCGATATTTGATTTATTTCCAAATATATCAAATACTGCTAGGGAATATTTTTTTGGTTTATTGTGAGGCCTTGCTTTTAGCAACCAAGTAAAGGCAAATACAAAAACGGCTGCTACGATTACCATTACTCCAACATCTCTAAAAAACGACCCTACTGTGTTTGGAATCGTTTGACCAAATAATTCTATGATGAAGTTAGAAAAAGTCAGTACCCCAATTCCAGTCATTATGAAAAATCTAAACTCAATTAATGGCTTTAATTTGTTCATTTTTGGCCATTTTATATTGTTCATCTTTTCTTTTTAACTCTTTATCAACTAAAAAATAATGATTGAAATTTTTCATTTAATGGGGTAAAAATTAATGATAATTTGTTTAATCGGGATCTTCATAATTTCCTTTTGCTCTGCCTTTACTTGAGGAATCAGATATAGGCTTCATCTTATTTTCTAAAACTTTCATTCTATCTTTATAGCCTTCAGCATATTCTAATTCTGAAGGAATAAGTGTTGCAGGATGAATAAAACCCTGACTTCTAATTGCCAATGCTCTTTTAGTCGCAATTTCTCGTATATAGTCCCAATCTGGAGTTGAAAAACCATCATACGGTCCAACTAGTTTCCCATTGTGCATGCTAAATACAAGTGCCTCAACTATTGGAATGCAATAATCAATTGTAGCTGCCGAATTAAGTTTGACTGGCATCAATGGCATATGATGACTGCCTCTTGTATTTCCTGCCACATAATGAGGATTATTAAAAGCACTCCCTGCTTCTTCTGTTGCTGGGAAATTTTTTTGAGTTCTAACAATGCAAATTGGATCATCTTTTCCAACATATGTGCCAGCTATATTGTGTAATCTGTCAGTGGATGAAGAAACAATGGGTTCGTTATCCTTTGTGTAAACTGATGCAACTACATAACGACCAGGATACATTAAAGCAGCTTCAAGAGTTGGTTTATCTTCCCACAAAGTTAGCTCAGCAATTTTTCCTTCTTCTACATCCATGACGTTAAATTTTACCCCTTTTGCAAGTGACTTGTTAATAATTAATCCAGTATTACTTAATGCATCTACAAACATTCTATAAAATGGGTAGTTGAAAGCTCCTGGCTCTGTCTTATCTGCAGCAAATACTGTAAAAGCCTCGTTTGGTCTCTCTTCAAATTCTAATTCAGCAACTCCAGGTCCCATCCCTTTTACATTTCCTGAGAATGAATCCTTTAGAAGATCTTGTCCTGCTCCATAAAGCCCCTCTTGTTTTGCAACTTGCGTTCCTGCCTCAAAGGCTTTCCATGCAAGCTCATGAATTTGCTTGTTATCTGCCCCTTTTGTATGGGTCATAACAATGTGGACATCGTCTCCACAATAACCAATATACCAATCTATTAGCAGATCCTTTGAATTTTCTACCGTTTTTCTAACTGCAGCTATTAATCCATCACTAGGCCTTGTATGACCCCCAATACCTCCAACATCAGCTTTTATCACAGAAACAGTAATTTTCATGGCTTGTTTCACTTCCCACTTTGATTTATGTCTAATTCACCCAAGTCTTTGATCAAAAAAAATTGAAAAAAAATTAGATTTTTTTCAAAAAAATCGAAATGGTAATAAAACCCCTCTCACAATGATGTCGATATGGCAACTAAACCACACTTGAACTTGATAATTACTGGGCATATCGATAATGGCAAGTCTACTACAATGGGTCATTTTCTAATGGATCTTGGTGTAGTTGATGAAAGAACTATAGCCCAACATGCAGAAGAATCTGAAAAAACCGGAAAAGGTGACACTTTCAAATATGCTTGGGTAATGGACAACATAAAAGATGAACGAGAACGTGGTATTACAATCGATCTTGCTTTTCAAAAATTTGAAAGTGCAAAATACTTTTTCACTCTAATTGATGCCCCAGGACACAGGGACTTTATCAAAAACATGATTACTGGTGCATCTGAAGCAGATTGTGCTGTTTTGGTTCTTTCTGCAAAGGAAGGCGAAACCGATACTGCTGTTGCTCCAGGTGGACAAGCCAGAGAACATGCTTTCTTACTCAAAACACTTGGTGTAAACCAAATGATTGTCGCAATTAACAAAATGGATGATAGCAAATATTCTGAAGAGGCATTCAAACGAGCAAAAGCAAAGGGAGAAGCACTAGTCAAATCTGTTGGTTACAAACTTGACCAAGTACCAATCATTCCAGTATCTGGTTGGAAAGGAGATAATCTAGTTAAAAAATCAGAAAATATGCCTTGGTGGACTGGCAAGACTCTACTTCAAGCATTTGATGACTTTACATATCCTGAAAAGCCAACAGGTAAACCATTACGTGTTCCTATTCAAGATGTTTATACAATTACTGGTGTAGGAACAGTGCCAGTAGGACGTGTTGAAACTGGTACAATGAAACCAAATGACAAAATTATCATAATGCCATCTGGTGCTATCGGTGAAATAAAATCTATTGAAACTCATCACACTGAAATGCCATCAGCTTCCGCAGGCGACAACATTGGTTTTAACCTGAGAGGCATTGAGAAAAAAGATATCAAAAGAGGTGATGTCATGGGAACTCCAGACAAACCACCTAAATGTGCAAATGAATTTAGAGCACAAATTATTGTTATACACCACCCAACAGCTATTGCACCTGGTTACACTCCGGTAATGCACTGTCACACCGCACAAGTTGCCGCAACAATTGTTGCATTTGAGGCAAAAATTAATCCAGCATCTGGAGCAATTGAAGAAAAAGATCCAAAATTCCTTAAAGTTGGTGATTCCGCTATCGTCCGAATTAAACCAGTAAGACCTGTCCCAATTGAAGCATTTGCAGACTTTCCAGAGTTAGGAAGATTTGCACTCAGAGATATGGGTGCAACAATTGCAGCAGGAATTGTTAAAGATATTACTGAAGAATACAAACCATAGTGGGTTATTGGATTGACCCAATCTGCTCGCATTAAACTTACAAGCACTAGCTTGCCAAAATTAGATGGTGTCTGTACAGAAATTATGGGCATTGGAGATAAAACCGGAGTCAAAATAAAAGGACCAACTCCGTTACCTGTAAAGCGACTACACATTGCAACAAGAAAATCTCCATGTGGAAGCGGTACTGAAACTTATGAAAAATGGGAGATGAGAATGCACAGACGAATTATTGATCTTAGTGCTGATGACAAGGCAATTCGACAGCTAATGAGATTAAAGATTCCAGATGACGTCTATATCGAATTATCTTTAACGTGATTGTTTGTTAGCCTTAAATTATAGAAAATTGTGAATAAAGATATGGCAGAAGATATTCCTGAAACTCAAATCGAAGAAACTCCAATTGAAGAAACTACAGACTCTTCAAAATTTGATGTAATTTATTCTTGTTTGAGATGTGGTACTAATGTTCCAAATACTGAATTAGCAAGACTGCCTGAAATAAAATGCATATGTGGATTTAGAGTCTTTACAAAAATCAGACCTCCATTAGTCAAAACAATAAAAGGAATTTAAAACTAGTTTCTATCTTTTTTGTAACTATGATGCCTTTGTAGATGAGTACGCATATCCTCCATACTTGAAAAAAATTGGTTACACTCTTTACAATCGTATGGGAGATCTTTATTGTGAACAACTTGCTGATGATGCATAAACTCTTCTTGCTTTGAAAATTTTTTATCGCATTTATCGCATTTAATTTTTTTAAAAAGACCCATTTATTTATCGTGCTCTTTCTGAGAGTCCCAACACTTTCTACATAGTTTCCCTTCTATCTTCCAATTTGTTTTAGGGACGTATCTAAAAAAACCTAGTTTGCAACCACACATGCTGCAAAATTCTTTCTTTATATTGAAATCCTTTTCTTTTTTATCAAAACAATCTTTGCACAACAGCCCTTCCAATTCCCACTGCCATCGTGGCTCCCACAAGTCTGTTATTTTCTTTTTCACACTACATTGAACACAATTTTGCGTCATAGTTCCTTCGTAAAAATCTCTCATCTTATCCATGTGACATTCAGCACAAAGATAACCCGCAATATTCCATTCCTTTTTTGGTTTGTGTTTATGCTTAAGCTCTTTATTGCAAATGGTACAATAGGTAGGCGCTCGACTTAGAAACTTCATCACTCTTTTTACTACCTTTTATTCACATATTTAATTTCAGCCTAAACTAATGGCTGTGATTATACCAAAAAGAAAATGGCAAACAGTGTTACTGCTTCAGCGTTAGTCAAGAAGTTTTTCTACGGCCTGACTTGCATTGAGCATTCCATGCTTTTTTGCAAATTCTTCGATCTTCTTGTATTCCTCATTTGTAAAACAAATTGGCATTGATCTTTTTTCCATAACTCCTCTTAACATTATTATTTAATATCCTTTGTGATTTGAAAAGATATTTGATATGGGCTATCAAAGCATACTAACATGGCAAAAAAGCATCAGATTTTGGTAATTGGACATGATGATGAAGGATGTACTCCTTTTCATGAAAAACTTGCATACGAAACTGGCGTTGAGATCGCAAAATCAGGTGCAGTTTTAATCACAGGTGGCCTTGGCGGTGTAATGAAGGCCGCATCCCACGGGGCACACGATGCAGGTGGATTAGCAGTTGGAATCATTCCACAGGATAAAGCATCTGCTGCAAATCAATATTGCGATATAGTAATTCCTACCGGAATGGGACATACAAGAGATTTTCTGACTGCGCTTTCTGCAGATGGCGTAATAGTCATTGGCGGAGGTTCAGGAACTCTTACAGAAGTTTGCGCTTCATATGTGCACAAAAAACCAATAGCTGCCTTGAAAAACTCTGGAGATGTTGCCGAAAGATATGCTGACCAGTATTTGGATCACAGAAATAAAGTCAAAATTTATGGGGCTGATTCCCCTAAAGAGGCTGTAAAGTATATTCTAGAGCAAATCACTGCATAGAAACAAGCAAGGGATCTGGCTCATAAAATTGGCCATGTTTTTGTGCAAGCTGTTCTAACTCTTTTACAATATTTGACATCCCATATTCTTTTGCTGCTTCAAAAAGCGGTTTTTTTAACCCTAACCCAAGTCTTGCTGCGTTTTCAATCTCTTGTATGTCGCTTGCTTCTTTAGTAACTAGCCAAGCTGCATTGTTTAGAATGTTTGCAAGTATTTGAATTGGTTTGCATTTTTTTGCAAGTTCTTCAGATAGTGATATGCGTTCATATTTTTCATCGGAGTATTTGTAAAAACCTTCGCCCGTCTTTTGTCCCAGCTTTTTTTCGTTGTAAAGTTGTTCAATTTTAGGATGTGGTCTGATTACCTTTTTGTCTCTTAGATGCATTTCTATTGTTGCCTTGTGGATCACATCCATTCCTGTAAAGTCTGCTAGCTCAAATATTCCCATTGGAAATCCCAGATTAAACTTTACAGCAGAATCAATTTCTGTTAACTGGATTTTTTGTCTATCCATAACATAACATGCCTCATGAACTAGAGGTATGAATAATCTATTTACAATGAATCCTGGCACATCTTTTCTACATACAACAGGCTCCTTTTGTACGGATTTTACATAATCATTTGTAAGTTTAACAACATCTTTGGCAGTTTTTTGGCCAGGAATTATCTCAACTAGCTTCATTAATTGCGGCGGATTAAAAAAATGAATTCCAATAAACCTTTCTGGTCTACTAGTAAAGTTTGCAATCTCTGTAATTGGCAGTGTGCTGGTATTTGAGGCAAAAACTACATCTTTTCCTGCAACTTTATCTAGTTCAGCATATACCTTTTTTTTCAAATCCATAATCTCTGGAACTGCTTCTATTACCAAATCGCAATCTTTGACTGCCTCTTTAAGATCAACTATTGGTCTTATTCTAGAATAAATGTCATCAGCTTGACTTTGTGAAATTTTTTCTTTTGAAACAAGTTTATCAAGGCTCCACTTTATTTTTCCCATGGCTTTATCCAAAAACTGTTGTTCTATATCTCGAAGAACTACATTGTATCCAGACATTGCAGAAACTTGGGCAATCCCATGTCCCATAATTCCAGAACCTAATACGGTAATGTTTTTTATTGCCACAAATCTTGAATCAGTCAGTATCCTTTATAATGTATATCTAAATTTCTTACTTCATATTGGGATTCTTTAAAAAAAAGGAAGACAAGAATAGTACAAAATGTAAAGAATGTGGTTTAGAACTACATGACCAAGAACGTCTTAAGCGCCATCTGAAAAAAGCACATGGTAATGTTCCAGCGAAAAAACCTGATACGCAAGGTGGAACTTCTGACGGCGGAATGTGGTAAGACAAATGGAACTAACCGACTCTCAAAAGTATGGTGCCATGTTTGGTGGAGCCTTTATTCTTGCAGGAGTAATATTAGCTACAGTAGTTTTTCCCTTCTGGAATTTGATAAGAGAAGACGTTTTTGAGGACGCCAAAATTCTCTCAAACTCTGACGGCACTTGCTATGCAACCACATCTGACAACATTCCAAAAACCATAAAAAACTGTGATCTTGAACCAGGCACAACTGTCAAGCTAAAGTTTGGCAGAGGCCTTGCATGGGCTACAGTAGTTCCCTGAAAAATTATTAATTTAATAAAACCACGTCACTTTACAAAACTAATGGATTGTATATTTTGTAAAATCATTAAAAAAGAAATTCCTGCAAAAATTATTGCAGAAACAGAAAAATCACTAGCCTTTATGGATGCATTTCCACTAACAAAAGGCCACTCGCTAGTCATACCAAAGAAGCATTATGAAAAAGTGCAAGATATCTCTTTAGAAGACAACGCAGATTTGTTTGAAACAGTTCGCAAGACTATAGCCAAAGTTGACAAGATTAGTAATGCGACTCTGCTTGCTATTCACAATGGAAAGGCAAGTGGACAAGAAATCCCACACGTCCATGTTCATCTAATCCCAAGAAGCTCAAAAGATTCTGCAGGGCCAGTTCATAGCATGTTTCATAAAATCGCAAAATTATCTGATAGCGAAATTAGTGAATTGTATGATAAATTAAAGGAATCCTGACCTACCATGGATAGATTCTTTTTTTCAAATCTTTATCAGTTACATTAATTGCCTTTGTAGGACATGTTTCAGCTGCACTCATAATTTTATTGTACCCTGCTCCTCTTTCATTATAGACTCTAGATTTTGGATTCATCTTTGTTAACTTGTCAACGATAAACACATCTGGGGCTATGGTTTCACAGCTACAACAAGCAATACACTTGGTTGGGTCTACATCAACTGAGAGATTTATTTTTGGTTCCGATTTCTTTGGTCTTTCGCTTTGTTTTCCAAATCCCCTATCATTATTTACTCTTGTATCATAATTTTTCCAAAACTCTTCTTCATATTTTTTCCAAAAATCAGGATTCTCTTCTTCAAACTCTTTTGTATATCTGCTCCAATCTTCCTCAGGCGTTTTTCCATTTGGGCCTGCTCCCCATTCTGGTTTTTTCTTTCTAAATGTTTGTTCGGTTTTTGTATGATTATCTGTATAGCTTGCTTTTGCAGAATCTGTTCCATTAGAATTTATTTTTTTATGATTATTTTTTAAAATGTGATAAGCTGCTGTAACTGACTTGAATTTGTCACCATCTTGTTCATTAGAATTTTTATCAGGATGAAGCTCCAAAGCCAATTTTCTATAGGCATATTTTACATCATCATACGATGCGCCTGAATCTAGTTTAAGAGTTTGATATGCCTGGTAATCGTTCACTCTGTATTTTGAATAATCTTCCTATGTTAAAAATAATTTGTTAAAATTTACATTGTAATATAAGAGAAAACTTCAATTTCATTAAATTCCTCTAGCCTACATGAGGCGACTGTTCAACTAATACACACAGTCAAAATTATGATCCCTGTTCCTAGAGAATATGTATGATTAGCGTAATTGTAATTGAAGATGACCTAGATGGAGCAGAGGTTCTTGCCGAATGTCTTAGAATTAAAGGAATCAACGTTTTAGAAAAAGGTCACAACGGGTTAGAGGCAGTTCAATTGTATAAAAAACTCAAGCCTGATTTTGTACTATTAGATATGTTAATGCCATATTATGATGGCTTTTATGGGTTAAGAAAAATCCTTGAATTTGATTCCAAAGCCAAAGTAATTGTTGTATCAGCATCCATTGCTCAAGATGAAAAAGAAAAACTAACTCAGCTAGGTGCATCAGCAATTGTCAGCAAACCCTACGAGATGGACACACTCATTGGTGCATTGCAGACAATAAGCAAAGAAAAAACAGATAATTTGAAAAGTAAACCAATTATCATTTGATACAAATAAACAATTGATAAATCAATAGTTATCATCAAATCTAAGATTCAACTATATGTCTTTTATAAGAGATTTACACCCTCGAAAATATGGGCAAAAAAGGAAGAGAAATCGTTCAAGCTAAAATAGATGTTAACGAAGTCATATCTGATCTCAACAAGGCATACGCTGATGAATGGTGTGCACACTTTCAATACTGGCTTGCAGCTCACTGGGTAAGTGGAATTAATGCGGATGCAGTAAGTTCACGGTTAACCACACAATCCGCAGATGAATTGATGCATGCAGAAAGGTTTGCTAACAGAATTATAGAATTAGGGGGTATGCCTGAAATGGATTTTGCAAAACTATCTAAGGTTGGAGGATGCGGGTATAAAGCACCTCCAAAAGACCAAAGCAATCTAAAACAAGTAATTCAAGATGTAATTGATGCAGAAAGATGTGCCGTAGACTTTTACAATAAAATGGCTGATAAATACAAGGATAAAGATTATGTTTCATACGAATTATTTAAAACTGTTTTACTAGATGAAGTAAGTGATGAAGATGAGTGGGAAAACCTTCTTGCTCAACAATCCTAATCTCATACTTTGAGTTAATATTTTAAATAAAATTTCCCATTTTGATTTTACTATAAGTAATTACTCTAAAATTTCTTCATCTTCATGCATCCAGGCTGGATCCACTATGCATAGAAACTTTAATTCATTTTTCCCTGTATTTTCAATACGTTGCCTTGAATGAGGGGGGATGTAGATTGCCTGATCTTTTGAAACATTGAATGATTCATCATCTATTTGTAAAATTCCTTCTCCTTCTAAAATATAATACACTTCAGATGTTTTCATTTTGTGAAGTTTTGATTTTTTACCAGGCGCCACTATTGAGTGAGATATGCTGTACCTGATTCCACTAAATGTATTGTGTGGATGAAAGATCTGGCGAATTTTTGTTCCTTCGCTTCCTTCTATAACATTAATGTCCTGTAATTTTTTTAAATCTTTTATCATCTAAAATCTTCTCAAAAACTGGTTCTGCTCTAGCCCACTTTTTAATTACTTTGGAATTTTGGGAAATAGCTTGTTTTAGCAAATCTAATGATTGGTCTATTTCTCCTAGGGCTGCTTTGCTTCTAGATTTTGCATAAATTACATTAACATTGTTTTTTTGTTCTGCTAAAAGGTTATCAAAAATCTCTATTGCTTGTTTGTGTCTGCCTAGTTCTGCTATCTCTATTCCTTTATGAAATAATGCATCCATGTGTCTAGGACACTCATTACAAATATTTGAAAAGCAGTCCAAGGCTTCCTCGTGTCTTTTTAATTTGCCTAAAACAATTCCTTTGTAAAAATGTGAGCTTGAATTTTTAGGATCTATTGTTATTGCTTCATCAAGACATTTTAGTGAATCTTCCTGTTTTCCAAGCTTGTCATAAAGTACCCCCTTGTTATAGTAGGCAGCAGAATACTTTGAATCTGACTCTATCGCTTTGTCATAATATTCTAGAGCATCCTCAGTATTTCCCAATTCAGCTAATGCTATTGCACGATTATTCAAAGACGGAGCATCGCCTGGTTTAATCTCAAGAACTTTATCAAAAGAGGTTATGGCATCCTGATATTTTTTAATCTGATTTAGTGCAAGTCCTTTGTTGTATAATGCCTCAATACTTTTTGGATCAGCTTTTAGTGCTTGATTGAATAGTCCTATGGCAGCTTTTGGCTGATTTTTTTCTAAAAACGACATTGCCTGATAAATTACTTCTTCAGGCTCTTTTGTCTTGCCAAACAATATCACAATTTGTTTTATTTATAATCCAGATAATGAAAGTTTGGGTCTGACTAACTAAGAGATTTGAATTTCTTTATTGATTCTTTTGCTAATTCTTCTAAATCTTTTTGAGAAATTATTGTAGGATCCTCAGATACCAGTACATCCTCATATTCTTTTTTTGTGTTCGTGAGTTTTTTTAATTTATTTTCTTTCATACATGATCTACCTCTCAATCAATCTTGTCTTTCTTTGTTTCTAGTACTGAATCTATCTTCTTGTCTAGTTCCAAGATTTTGTTTAAAGTTTCTTCATGGCGTGAATCAAGATCTTCTATCCTCTTTAACATGATATCATGATTTTCATCCAATTCTTTTATTCGATTTAAAGTAAGATCCTGGATTTCTGCAGTTTTCTTTTGACGGTTATAGATCCACCAGCTTACTATTGCACCTATTATTGCTCCAGCTGCTATTCCCATGTATGTGCTTGATGCATTTGTCATATCCTGACAATCTTTGGTAATCTCAGGAATGCACCCCCATGAGAAAAGTAAGTTGGGAAACCACATGGTCTTATTTTTTATTTGTTTTATAACATGTTTTCGGTTTAATTTGAGATTCAATTCGTCAGATCTCCCAAAACAGTAATGTGGGGCATTGGGAGTCTCGGGAGAAGAGACGAATAATTGTTTATAGAATCACTTCCTATTACTTTCTAAAGGTAAGTCAATTATGACTTTAGTGTCAGCAAATAATTCATTTTCATATTGGAAAGTGATTTAGCAAAAGTGAATTAAGAATTTTCTGATTTCCTAGATTCTAAAGAAACTTTTAACCGGTTGATAAGTTCTTCATATAATTTTGGATATTCCAGTTTTAATCTTTTGAATAAAGCAAAGTCTCTTGTTACATCAATATCTTCATCAATGCCACTGCCAGCCCCTCTGATTTTTTTTATATCTTCTGAAAGCGATGAAAATTTATCTGGACTTGCCTCCCGATCCCTCATATCTCTATTAGGTTTAACTGGGAATTAAGAATTACTTTAAAATGCATTGCATTTTTTATTTCAACTACCAACCACCAAGAAATGTTCCAAGGCATACCGCAAGTCCAACGCTTTCCTTAATTCAAAATATATCTTTACAATACTAGGTGATGTAAGTAAATCAGAATAAGATTCAAAAGAAGGCTGAAGGGCTTTCGTCCCATACTCCATAGTTTATGTTATATTAAATGCCCTTCGCCAATTATTTTATTAAAAATTTTCAGATTTTTTAGAATCTAATTAAATTCTTTATGATTTTATCAATAACTGCAATCTCTTGCTGTCTTTCTTTTATTGTGTTTTCATTCCAACTTTTCATAAATTCTGATTTTTCATCTAATTTCTTTAATTCTAATACTTGGTTTTCTAAATAAAATTTGTAATCCTGTAACCTATCTAATGCTTTGTTGTGTTTTTCTTTTCCAGTCACAAATTTTCTAATTTTAACTAGGAATTAAGATTTTTTAGCACTTGTGAGGTTTTTACCATCTATTGTTTTAGAGTTTTGATACCTCATCCAAAATAGTATCTGCGAATCTTCTCTCTTTCCTATTTTTTGTTTTTGCAATCTGTGCCAAATGAGGGCGTAACTCCTTATCGTCATAGCATAGTTTCAACACGTTGTAATATTCTAATGCGATATAATCATTTTTTTCATCAATTATTTTTTCTATGATATTTTTTGCTCTGGCTATCTTATTTTCAAGTGGAAGTTGACTTATCCCATACTGTAAAAACTTTTTTACTAATTCTTTGTGTCTTTCTCCAATTGATACAGTTAATCGAAACTTTGGCATTTTGTTAAACTCATCTATGATCTGTAATAGTGCATTATCAAATTTCATATGATACCGTTGCATTAATGGTACGATTTGACGCAGTATAGTCATGTCAAATTCATAGGGCCTTGAAAGATTTCTTTCGGCATCTAATGCAAGTTCTATTAACACAAATACTAGTCCTAAAGGATCTCTGATTGCTGTTTTTCTGTATTCTACAGGGTACTTTACAAACATCTTGTTTAGTACGTTAATGACATGTGCTGATAATAGACCCCTTTTTTTGTCTGCATCTAAAGTTTTGATAATTTTAAGAAGCGTAACTGAAAATAATGAATAATTTTTTGCAGATGCCCCATTTTTTCCGAGACATTGGATCTCAAAATCATTCATAAACTCCTCCAAAATCTTTGGAATTTGTTCGACCTGTTCTATATGTCTAAAACTGAACAATTTAATTGGTTTTGTTGTATTATCGTTATTTTGATTGTCTTCAGGTATAAACAATTGATTAGCTTGTTTGAGCGCACTCTGAATTACGGTTAATCTTTTTTTATTACCTTTGCCGTATATGCTATTTTGTAATGCATGAATGGATTGAACTAGTGAATCATACAATACCTGATTACAGTAATCCCTTTTGATAAATGTCATTACTTGATAATGATTCAATCTAAGTGGGTACTGATTATCCACAACACTAAGATCGCTTTTGTGTCGAGACTTTCAATTTGATACTTTAACTTTACGCAGAAATCTCACTAAGAAATTCTACCTGATTGTTATATGTAATAATTTTTCAAAACTCATTTAGTGAAAAAAACCACAACTTACATTTTCCTGATTTTACTATTTGGTTCAATATTTTCCCCTATTGGATTCTCAATAGGGCAAACAATGCCTTCTGCAACAAATGATTTGTATTCTGTAAATGAAGACAACATTCTTTCTATTAATTCTCAACAAGGGGTTCTCAAAAATGATAGTGATTCTGGTGGTCATGCTATTACAGCAATTATAGTAGGCGGCGCAAGCTTTGGAATTCTAACACTTAACCCAGACGGCAGTTTTATGTACACGCCGCTTGAAAACTTTAACGGCGTGGATACTTTTAGCTATGTTGCAAACAACAGTATTCTAAACAGTACCCAAGCTACTGTCAACATTACGGTAAGCCCCGTAAACGATATTCCCATTGCAAGAAATGATTCCTATTTCGTAAATGAAGATAACACACTTTCAATTGCAAACCCTGGAATTTTATTAAATGACACTGATTCAGATGGCAATGCACTAACAGCATCTCTTATCACTAATGTGGTTCATGGTACTCTGTCATTGAATTCAAATGGCGGTTTTAGTTACACGCCTAATGCAAATTTCAATGGAATGGATTTCTTTAGCTATAATGCAAGTGATGGGTCTGCTAATAGTAATACATCTACTGTTATAATAAACGTTAATTCAAGAAATGATATTCCTACTGCATCAGCGGACTTTTATTCTGTTAATGAAAACCAGACACTTGCAATTACATCTCCTGGGATACTAGCAAATGACACAGATTCTGATGGCAATGCACTTGTCGCATCAATAGTCACTAACGTAATTCATGGAACTTTAACTTTGAATCCAAATGGCAGCTTCACCTACAAACCTGTTTTAAATTTTAATGGAATGGATTCGTTTACTTATGACGCTAATGACGGCTCTACCAATAGTAATGCAGCTACAGTAACCATTAAGATTAATCCAGTAAATACACCGTCAACAGATGATGTTTTGGATAAACTACTAGTTCAGATCCAAAGTTTGTTAAACAAGATAACTGGTCTTGAAAAAGACGTTGCTACACTTAAAGAAAAAAATAATGCTCTGGAATCACGGGTTCTACTGTTAGAGTCAGTAATTGATGGTACTCAAAACAATCACGGAGACGATGGTAATGACGAAGAAGACGATAATGACGATGATGATCACTCTAAAGGAAATAATCACGGCAATGATGGAGAAAACAATAATGATCACTCCAATGGAAATAATAAAGGCCACGATGGAAAAGATGACTAGGGTATCTTGCTTTCATTTTGAATATAAAGAATTTTTAGATTTCCTAGAAACTACTAGCAAACCAATTCCAACAGGAGCAATAACATACATTCCAATATTTAGCAGGATCAAGCTAATTCCATAACCTAAAACTTCTTCTTCTGAATTCATATCTACATAGTTTAGAATTGACAATGAAGTAAGCAAGGGAGTTAATCCAATCTTTACAGCTTCTTTGAATACTGGATTTTGTCTTTCCCAATCTGCTATAGTTGGAGAAAATGAATAGTAGAATTGGTTAAATCCATTCATAAAAGCCGAACCTGATTTAGTTTGAAGTAATGTATTATCTCGTAGTTCACGTAATTGTTGGACTTCGGGAGCTAGCTCAGAACCATATGTTGCAGTTGCTATTAGACAACCCCCTTGAAAAGTTGACTTTAATTCTTTTTCAGTCTGATTTTCTGGCTCTGAACTCATTGATTTTATACACTGATAAGTGACCTCCGATTGGATTTCATCCATTTTCTGACTTCCACAACCAGCTTTGCTGATGCAATCATCTGCAGAATTAGACCCAGAAAAAGTTTCATTACTATCACAAGAATGAATAATGCTCAAACATTGATCTAGTTTGGATTTTGCTACTGCGCAGGCATCTCCAAACGCTAAATTCGTTCCAGTAGAAGTAGATAAAATTCCACTAATCACTATGAATAAAATTGCCAAGATATCCCAAGTGCTAATCATATTGTACTAGTTTTTCACTAGGAGTTAAGAATTTTTTGATTTCCTGAAATTAGAGATTATAATTTATTGGAAAATAAACGATTAGAGTTTTGGCATGCTAATTTTTTGTGTTTTAAATGTAATTGCTATAAAACTCAAAACTCCAATTGCCAGTATTGTCATAGTAATTGCTCCAAATTCTGGAACAACTGATGCTCCAACTATAGTTATCCTCTCTGATTTTTCATCCAGAGGAATTACTATTTTATTAATTCCACCTTTTGATGAAATTTCAAAATCAGTGATTTGTTTACCATCCGCCCAAATAACAAGTGGGTCGCTAATCAAACTTTTTGGAAGCATTAGTGTTAAATTATGATCTTCGCTTTTTGCTTTTCCAACAATTTCAAAAGTTATGGCCTTTTGTTTTTCATCAACTGTTGCAGAGGCAATCATTCTGCTATATTCATACTCTACATCAAATGTGGTTTTTC
>Ga0334722_10000707_pt1 | contig 47123 bp, 88 predicted proteins | sample C3_bottom_MG_FD_207210 | JGI IMG/M metagenome (GOLD analysis project Ga0334722, IMG submission 207210) | Sediment microbial communities from Yellowstone Lake, YNP, Wyoming, USA - C3_bottom | ecosystem: Environmental > Aquatic > Freshwater > Lake > Sediment | place: USA: Wyoming | collected...
CGCCGTCACGGTGTTCGGGAACGTGATGGTCTTGCCGTCGACCGAGATCGTGGCGATGCCGACCGCGGCGGACGCGCCGCCGGGCGGGATGAGCTTGGTGGCGTTGATGTCCGGCGTCACCAGGTAGGTGCCGACCGAGGCGCCGGTGCCGGAGGCGGTGACGCGGGCGCTCAGCACCGCGTGCGCCTTGCGGCGCAGGAGGTTGCCGGAGCCCACGACCTCGCCGATGCCGTCGATCGCGTCCAGGTCGAACGTGGCCGAGGCGGCGAGGCCGGTGAACGTACGCACCAACGGCTGGTCGAGCATGTCGCCGAAGCCGATCTTGCGAAGGGCATCGACCAGCTCGTCCGGCGTGGCCTGATTGAGAATGTCGAGGATCTTGATGTCTGCCGACACGGTCTGGGTCCTTTCGCTGAGATGGCTACTACGCGGCGTTCTTGCCGACGAAGTACTGAACACGAACCGGAGCCGTGCTGCCGGCGATCCGGGTGACGTCGAGCGCGGTGAACGGCACCGCGATGCAGTCGACGAAGAACGCGCGCCCCACCGGCAGCGGCGACAGCGCGCCGTCCGCGCTCGAGGCCCGGACGCGGACCTTGACGCCGCCGACCGGCACGATCATCACGAACGTCACCGAGGCCATACCGCCGAGCGGGATGGCCATCGGGTTGTCGTCGGTGAGGATGAGCTCGCCGGTGATCGGCGCCTGGGTGAACGCGTCACGGATCGACGGGGCGAGCGACTTGAGCGCCGCCACCCAGCCGTCTGCCGCCTTGGTTTCCGAGGCGGCGACGATATCGAGCGTGAAGCCGTCCATGGATTACGGGCCGGGCGGCCCCCCGTGCGGCGGGGGCGCGCCGTCGGGCGGCGCGTCGTCGAGGGCGCTCGCCTCGTCGTCGAGCACCTTGGCCGCGGCCTCGCGCGCCGTGGCGATGTCGGCGAGGTAGCCGTCCATGTCGTCGGCGAGCTTGCGCAGCTTGCTCTCGACGTTGGCCGGGCAGTCGTCGCACGCCTCGGCGGCGTCGGCGGCCTTGTCGGCGGCATCCTTCATGGCCTTGGCCGCGTCCTCGAGCTCGGCGGTGGCCGAGTCGAACTCCTCGCCCGGGTGCGGCATCGCCGCCGGCGCGGCCGGGTGGGCGCCCGGAGCGCCGGGCATGGGAGGACCGCCGGCGCCGGGCATGGCGTGCGGGGGCATGGGCATCGTGTGCGCTGCGGGTGGGAAGGTCACGGCAGGGTCCTCCTGTGCGCGCAGGATAAGCGCACGTGGATCGAACGCACAATGATCCGAGGCTACTGGCCTCGACGAAGTCGGCGCCCGGCGTCGCGTAGCGATCCGCCATCGCCAAGGCTGAGCTTGCCGCGCACGCCGTTCGCCAGCTCGTGCGCCTCGTCCTGATCGATCCCGAGCTCCTCGCGGACGCGGCGATCGCTGGCGCTCGACGCGCGGAGCTCGAGGAGTCGGCGCTCGGTCGCGGTGAGCGCGCTGCCGTCCGCGGTGGCGGCGGTGGTCTGGTCGGCGGCGATCTCCTGGCCGGGGATCTTGCGGATCGGGACGCGTTGCCCGCCGCGCCAGACCCATCCCGGGATCGCCCAGTGCGGACGCCAGGGCGTAAGAACTGCGCGATCATTCGGGCGGTTCGGAGGGTTCGACCAGGTCTGCCCGACGAGCCCGGCCGGCACTTCCGTGCGGCCCTTGGCGTCCGGCACCCGCGACGTCGGCGGCATCGTGAACGCCCCGCCCGGCGGCGCGACCTGGCCGCTGATCGCCAGCGAGTCGACCGCGACCCGCTCGTCGAGCGGCTGGCCGTCCTCGCCGACGTGCTCGCTCCACTGCATCCAGAGATCGCCGTCGAGCGCCTCGGACTCGTCGGCGATCGCGTCGCGGTGGCTGGCGTTGTAGGCGTAGGAGAGCTCGGTGCGCACGATGCGCTCGCCCTGGTACCACTCGGCGTCGGCGGTGCGCATCACCTGGCGGATCGCCCGGTGCGTCGGCTGGCCGGTGGTGAGCATGTTGGCCAGGTCGCCCTCGACGCGGCCGACCACGTGCGCGCCGTAGCGGGCAAGGCTGCGGGCGTGGATGCGGAGCATCGACGCCGGCGCCGCGGTGAGCGAGCGCAGCCGGGCGATCTCCTGGACCGGCAGCGACACCACCGCGCCGGTGAACGCTTTCTCCATCCGCGCGAGCTCGGCGAACGCGTTCTGCGCCGCAGCGTTCGCGAGCGCCTGCGCGGCCCGGCCGAGCTCGGGCGTCGCCACGCCGATGAACCGCGAGAGCTGGAGCTTGACCTGCGCGATCATCCCGCGCAGGACCGCCTCGTTGAATGGCCCGGTGGCGCGGGCGAGGTCGCGCTCGAGCAGGGTCAGCATGTCGTCGAACAGGCGCCGCATCGGGGCGACGCCGTTGGCCTTGACCAGGCGCCCGACCTTGCGCTGCTGGTCGACTACGATCGCGTGGTAGCGATCGAGCGTGCTCACGCCACCACGACGAGCGAGCGCAGCGGGCGAGGCGGACGATCGAACGTGACGACGTCGCGCGAGTTTTTCCCCTGCGCCGCGGCGCGCTCCATGTTCGGCGTGCACAGCACGCACGCGAACACCTCGGAGATCTTGATCATCGGCTTGCGGTCGGTCGACCACGTCGGCTGCATGCGGCCCTGCCGGATCTCGAGCGAGATCATCTCCTTCATGCCGGGCGCCAGATCCTCGACGAGGCGGAACACCTGCGCGCGCGTCGACGGCTTGTCGGAGCCGCAGCCGTTGCAGCGGTGCCCCTTCATGAACACGTCGAAGTGCGCCTCCTCGGCGGTGATCGGCTTGCCCGTGCGATCCTTCATGCGCACGACGCTATCACGTGCGCACGACGAGGGTCTAGGACAGAGGCGGAGCGTCCGCGTCGCGGCCAGTCTCGCCGGCGACCACGTGCGGGCAGATCGGCACGCCGCCAACCTCGGCGACGCCGTTGGCCATGAGCCACGTGCGGCGGGCCGGCGTGCCCCAGGCGTCGCGCAGCCGGACGACGCCGGCGCCGAGCGCCGCGAGCGCCTGCGCCACCCGCGGCGCCATCATGCCGACGAACACGCGATCGGTCCCGTTCGGGTGGATGCCGAGCAGGCGGATCGACATCGCGCGATCGTCGCCCCAGGCGATGTGGAACACCGCGCCCTCGCGGATCACCGACACGCTCGCGGGCAGGTTCAGATCCGGCACGCCGTTGGTGACGGTGATCTGGACGACGACGGCGATCACGCCGCCACCGGTTCGATCCGGCGGTAGATCCGCACCTTGCTGATCGCGCCGTTGGCGTGCGAGCCGCCGACGATCGACCCGAAGTAGACGATCGGGATGGCCACGCCCGCCGGCGCCGCGGTGGCGTCGGTGCCGGACGCGACGCCGACCAGCTCGACGCGGCCCGAGTAGCCGTTGCGCTTGCTGCGATCAAAGCGGCCGACGATCTTGGACTCCACGCCGGGCGCGGTGATGGTCGCCGGGACGACGGGCACCACCACCGGCGCGCCACCGCCGTCGTACGCCGCGGCGAGCGGCTGGCCGCCGCCGGCGATCAGGTGGGTCGAGCGCGCGTTGACGAGGGACGCCGCGCCCGCGGTGATCGTCACGCACCCTCGCTGATTCGGATCGGTCTGCCAGCCGTACACCGCCCAGGTCGCGACCGTGAGCTTGTCGCCGTGGATGCCGGGCACGGTGGCGTACTGGGTCGGCGCGACCGTCGCCGCGGTGGCGCCCTTGGTGTAGATCCACGGGTACGCGTTGGCGCCGAGGTTGATCATCGGCAGCGAGAACCACGCCCCGCCGGCCGCGCTCGCCGCCGCTGCACCCGAGAACGCGAGTCGCACCGCCTCGGTCGCCGGCGCGACGAACGTGAGCGTGAGCCGCCGGCGGGTGTTGTCGTTGGCCGTCGCCGACGTCGTGCCGATCAGCGTGGTCCCGTCGGCGCGGTACACGCGGAGCTCGGGCGCGGTGCCCACGCCGTCCCACTGGCAGTAGACCGACGCGGTGTACGTGAGGGTGTTGGTGACGGCGGCGCCGTTGGCGGCGGCGGCGAGCACCTTGTCGGCGGCGAGGGTCTTGGTGTGCTTGGGCGCCTCGCGGAACCCGCGCGGCGAGTCCGCGCTGTAGGTCGCGTACGTCCCGCCCGGCACCCAGTTGGCGCCGATGTTGAGGTCGGTGTTCGGGATCAGGTTCGTCACCGCGGCGTACGTCGCCCACCCGAGCTTCCGGGTGTTCGTCGTGCACGCGCCCTGGTACTCCCACGCCGGCGCGCCGGTGGCGAACGTGCCAACCACGTCGCCGGTCGCGTCGTCGGCGATCTTGCAAGCGAACGACGAGGCGCGGGCGAACGTGATCGCCGGCGGGATCCTCGAGTGCCGCCACCAATTCTGGATGGCGGCGACGGTGGTGTTGCAGTCGCCGAACACGATGAGCCCGCGCGTCTGGCCCGGCAGCCCGGTCGCGGCGCCGATCCACTCGCCGATCCGAAACTTCATCGTCGGCGTCGCCGTGCTCACGATCGCGGCGGTGCTCGTGGTGTTGCCCAGCGAGAGATCGGTGTCGATCGAGACGAAGTCGGTGACCGGGTTGTATCGGATGTACGCCCAGTGCCAGGCGCCGTCGGCGTGGTTCACCGCGGCCGTCGCGACCGACTGGTGACCGGCGCCGTCGTTGACCAGCGCCGAGAGCTGGCCGCTGGCGGGCGGGCAGTAGCAGCCCCAGCTCAGCGGGTAGGTGCCCTTGCTGTACAGCGCGCCCGCGGTGGTCTGGACGTCGTTGATGCGGAACATCACCAGCACGGACCACGGCGTCGTCCAGTCGAAGTCGAGCTCGGTGCCGAGCGCGGCCTCGGCGCCGGAGACCTCCCACATGGAGGTCTCGAACGCCTTCTGACTGGTGAACGTCAGGCCGTTGTCGAGGCCGACCGCGCGCTGACCGAAGATCGTGCCCGTCGTCGCGCCCGCGATCTTGGTGAGCGTGTGCGCGTTGCCGGAGTAGTCGGCCAGCGTGGTGCCGACGTCCTGGCACGCGTAGCCGGCCAGCACGTTGCTCGAGAACCCGGCCGCGACCACCTCGGCGACCGACGCGGGGAACGATTGCGAGCCGGGCGAGAACAGGTTGAGCTCGACGAACCCGTCGGCTGGGTTCGGGATCGAGACCAGGCCGCCGCCCTCGACGCCGTAGCCGGCGGATCCGTAGCCCGCGTCCGCGTACCCGTTGGGGCCGAGGGCGTAGCCGAGACCGTTGTCGGCGTACATCGGCACGGGGTTAGTTCCGCAGGAACCGGCCCATCGACAGCGTCACGTTGGCGCCCAGCGCGCCGCCGCCCTCATCGTAGAGATCGAAGCCCTGGGTGTCGGACAGGACCGAGCGGATCGGCTCGTCGTGGCCGAGCGTCGCGCTCAGCACGATCGGGTTGCCGCCGCCGAGCCGCGCGCACTTGAGCCAGAGGCTGTGCTCTTGGCTGTAGCGCATGAGCCACACCGAGCCGCTCGCGCCCAGCGTCGCCGCAGCGTCGGCCTTGAGGATCACATAGCAGTCCTCGGCGGTCTCGATGAGGCTGCCGCCGCGGACCTTGCCCACAATCTCCTTGGCCCCCGTCGTTGGCGCGGCGACTGGCGCCGTGCCGTAGTTCGACTTGGTTTGGAGGAGCTCGGCAGAGCCGCGGCTCATCTTGTTCATGCGGCCAGCCTACCCCCGGGTGGCCGCCGGGCGCCAGATCCCTACTCCACGCGGAACGGGGGCGGCACCGTCCGGCTAGAGGTCCGCGGCATCACGATCTCCTCGTTCTCGGCCCAGCGATCGAGCCGGCGCCAGAGCTCGTCGCCCACGACGCCGGTGATCGTGTAGGTCTCGCGCGGCTGAGCGCGACGCTTGGGGATCGGTGGCTCGGCCAGGTAGCGCCGCGGCGTGCCGGTGCGCGCGATCACCTCGACCTCGCCGGCGATCCGCAGCGCCTCGGGGAACGCCTTGGCGGTGCGCAGGAGGTCGACGAGCGCGGTGGGGATCCGGTTGATCGCCGTGCCGAGCTCCTCGAGCGTGTACCCGGCCGAGCGCGCGACCAGCGCGAACACCCGCCGCGCCAACATCACCTGCTGGGTGCCGATCTTCCCGGCGAGCTGGGCGCGGGTGACGCCGAGCCGGCCGCACACCGAGGCGAACAGGATGCGCAGCGGAATGGTCGCGGTGCCGGCGACCGCTCGGATCCGGCTCGCCTCCCACCGCGCGATCCACTCGCGATCGGTGTCGGTTCCGAGGCCGCGGGCGATGCGATCGCGCACCCGCTTGGCGTAGGTGGCGAGCTTGGCGCGCCCGAGATCGCGGCCCGCGCCGGGCCGGCGGTGCACATGCGTCGCCTCGGGGATCGTCGGCGGCCTGATCCGACGCGACAGCACCGCGCGCGGCGGCACCGTCCCTGTCCGTCCTCGCCGCCCCGTCCCCGATCGCGGGCGGCGCCGCGTCACGCCCGCGCGCCCGCCGCGGGCAGGCATCGCTTGAGCGCGGCGACCAGGTACGGCGTGGTCTCGATCGTCATCCCCGAGATCTCGACCGGCAGCGTGTGCCGCATCGCCCAGAAGAACGCGCTCTCGGCGACGTCGTTGGGCCACGACCGGGTCAGCGCCGACCAGATCTCGCCGCCCACGGTGGTGTCGAGATCCTCGGGCGACAGCGGGCGCACCTTGAGCTCGTCGTTGATCCACGGCGCCGGCGCCGGGCCGAGCTGGAGGGAGCGCTCGAGCGCCAGCACCGCGCCCTGATCGAGATCCTTGATCAGCTTGGCCGTCGCGATGTCGGGCGGCGCGATGCCGGCCCACTGCCAGATCGCGTGGTCGCACCCGCGCGCGATCTCGCGGAGCGCGTCGCGGCCGGCGGCGCACACCTCGGCCAGGGCGATCTTGAGCGGGTGGATCTGGTCGCCGGTGTACGCCTCGTGCGCGTCGTGGAGGAGCCCGTGCGCGGTGGCGGTCTTGTCGTGGGTGCGCGCCCACACCGCGGCGGCGACGATGATCGAGTGCTGCGCGGTCGCCCAGTGCTGCCGCGCCGCGCCGGCGTAGCGGCCCTGGTAGCCGAGGTGGTGGGCCAGGTCGGCCGCGCAGACATCGCGGGCCTGCGGGTAGATCAGATCGAACCGCCGCCCGGTGAACGTCTGCATCCAGCTCACGCGTGCACCGCCATCGAGCCGGCGAGCCACGAGCGTACGAGCTCGACCGGATCCTGCCCGAGCGATCGGGCGTGCTCGGCGACCTGGCCGGCGAGCGGCTGCGGGATGGTGATCGCGCCGTCGCTCGACGCGGCGGCGAGGGACACGGCGAGGATCCAGGCGGATCGATCCTTGGAGGCCGCGCGAGCGGCGGCGTCGGTGAGGGTGGACTCCTGATCCTTGGTGCAGATGACCTGGAGACGGCGGCGATCCGGGTCGGCCTTGTAGGCCGGCTTGGACGACTTGCGGGGTTTGATCTTGCCCTTGGGGGGCATCGGTTCCTCCTGCGCCGCGATGGCGCGTGCGTTCAACATGCGCACGGGCGTGCGCACGTTGTCAAGGCCGCTGCGGCACCCAGGTCACGCTCGGCGCGCGCAACCGCTCGGCCAGCGCCTCGGCATCGTTCCAGTATTGGCGCGGCACGCGCTCGCGGTAGAGGGCCGCGCCGTGGATGCCGGTGCGCGGATCGCGGATGAGCTCGCCCGCCGACCACGTGCGCAGGCGGACGAACGTCGCCGCCGCCGCGTCGTAGCCGTGCCACACGGTGAACGTGTAGACGATGCCGCGCGCCGTCGCGTAGATCTGGCGCCAGTCGCCGAGCGCCTGGAGGTGCAGTCCTCGGAACGCCTTGCGGCTCACGTCGTCGTCGCCTTGCCGTTGTCGTTCGCCCGGCGGTGGTGTTCGAGCGCGAGCCGCCACGCCGTCGCGTCCGGGTAGCTCGGGTAGTCGCCCGGGTGCACCTTGCACCACGCGACGAGCTCGCCGGGCCGGATCTCGTCACCGCCGCGCGTCCCGATCTCGAGGGGGTCGCCGACGTACGCCGTGGCGACGAACGCGACCGGCGGGCGCGCCGTCGCGGTCGCCGAGCCGGCGAGCTTCCACACCGCGGTGGCGTTCTTCGCCCAGCGCGGATCGGCGATGACGTACACCGGCGGGCCGTAGCCGGCCTCGACGACGATCAGGAACGCGTCGCCGGCCTCGGCGTGCGCGCCCAGCACCACCGGCGCGGCGACGCCGGCGTTGTACTCCTCGGGCTTGGCGTCGGGATCGCCGCTCGGCGACCAGCGCAGGCGCACGCGCTCGACGCCGCACGCGCGGGCGAGAGCGGCGTGCACGTCGCGCATGTTGCGCAGCGGGCCGGCGTCGGTGGGGTAGTAGCCCTCGACAGCCACCCAGAGGTGGCCGCTCGGCGTCGGCGACGCGGCGACCAGCATGCTCACGTGACAGCGCCCGAGCGCCGGGCTGTTGCCAGCGTCGGTCACGAGCGCCCGGCGCGCAGGCGGTTGATCGCGAGCTGGCCGGCAGCGATCCGGCCCTGCTCGCCCATGACGCGATCGGCGGCGTCGAACACGTCGGCCGGCACCTTGATGCGGATGCGGTTCGGGTTCGACTCGTCGACCTGGTAGGCGGTGCGCTTGCTCATGTCGACTATCATGCGCATGGCCGTGCGCATCGTCAAGCGCGGAGTTTGCGAACCGCCACTCCGTCGCGGATTGCGCATTGTTCTCACTCAGCGCTTGACCGTGCGCATGCACATGCGCATGATGGTCGACATGCCAGCCTTGCAGACCGACGACGAGCGGAGGCGCGACGCCGAGACGGTGGCCGCGATCGCCCGCGAGTCCCTCGCCGATCCCGAGCTCGCGCCGTTCGACATCGCCCGCGCCGCGGCCGAGGCGGTGACCGCCGCGCTCGGACGTCACGGGTTCCGCACCGATCGGTGGCATGGCGAGGGCGCCTGGTACCAGGTCGAGCCGACCGGTCGGCGCATCGGCGAGCCGTCCAAGGTGTGGGTGATGATGTGGCCGGTGAACCGCTACGGGCACTTCGAAGAGGAGCCGCGCGGCTGGGACTTCATGCCGCCGCAGGCGATCGCGTTCGCCGAGCGCCTGAACGCCTGGACCGATCGACTGTCGGTTCGCCCGGAGTGGCACGAGATCGAGGGCGCGGCGCTCGAGGCGTTGGAGCCGGCGAGGTGACGAAGCGCCAGGCGATGGCGGAGGCGCGCAAGCGCTGGGGCACCAAGGCCGCGATCCGGTCGGGCACGTGCGGCCACTACGAGCAACGCGGCCCGCACCCGCAGCGCTACCCGGCGTGCTCCGGCCAGGGTTCGCCCGGCCACGTCGGCCGGTGCCCCGGCGATCTGCCGCTGTTCACCGTCGGCTACATCGGCCTCGGGGTGTTCTTCATGGTCCAGGGCCAGGGCGACACGTGGGCGCACGCGTTCGCCGACGTCGACGCGCGCGCCGCCAAGGAGCGCGAGCGCGTCCAGCGGCTGATCGCCGAGCGCGATCACAAGCCGGCGAAGATCTCCAACCCGGTGGTGTTCCCGCCGAAGAAACGGCGGGCGCGATGAACTGGCGCGAGTACAAGCGGTGGACGCTCGACGTGCTCAAGACCCGCAAGGCGCGGACCGCCGTCGAACTCGAGACCCGCACCGGCAACCGGATCGCGCGCGGCACGCTCGTCGAGATCATCGACAAGCACAAGGGCCTCACGATCCGCGTGCCGACCTGCGAGCACTGCGGGCAGTCGGTGACCATCTCGAAGGTCTCGCCGTTCAGCGTCGACCTGCTCGACGACGAGGCCGCGTGAGGGCCCGCGAGCACCTGCTCGGCGAGTACAACGACGCCAAGGCCGAGCGCCGGCGTGGCGCGCGCATCCGGCGCGGCACGGTGAGCCCGTACGTCCCCCGCCCGCGCAAGGGTGGCCGCCGTGGCTGAGCCGACCCAGCCGCGCGACAAGGTCGAGCGCTACGTGATCATGATCGACGATCGCCGGTACGGCGCGACGTCGACCGCCAAGGAGGCCGAGTCGATGGCCGAGCTTGCGGCGCACGATCCCGAGACCGCGCCCGGCGCGCGGGTCTGGACGCGCGTCGTGGGCGACGGCCGGATCAGGGCGGCCCGCGCCGCCGCGCGCGAGCGCTACCCGGACCAGACGATCCGCGCCCGCCTGGTGACCGACAGCGACGAGCTCACGCACTTCGAGATCCGCGCCCGGCGCCCCATCGCGGGCGGCGTGCGCGAGACAATCGCCAACCTCTGGATCGACGAGCTCGGCCGGCCGCGATGGGCCGGCGAGCCGGAAGGGACCGCATGAGATTCATGATCATCGACCGCGCTGGCGGCATCCACCTCGCGACCGCCGCCGAACCGAACCTCCTGCCGACCGAGCTCCTGGAGATCGCGGCGACCGTCCTCGAGCTCGACGCCCCGGGCGGCGCCGTCGTCGCGCACAAGAACATGATGGGCCACCGCGGCGCGATCGAGGTGCGGACGCCGCAGGACACGATCGCGCACGTCCAACTCGCGCAGGTCCAGCGTCGGTTCGGCGCCGGCTCCGGGAAGGGCGCGTTCCAGGTCGAGCGCAGCCACCTCGACGACGTCGAACACGACATCGCGCCGCCGATGGCCATGGCGATCACGATGCCGCTGAACGCCGACGACGCGATCCTGTACCTCGCCACCTCACCGTTCCGCGCGCGGCGCAGCGGGGAGGAGCACCTGATCAAGCTGGCCGAGCGGATCGTCGCGGCGCTCGAACGCGAGTGATCAGACGTCGTCGAGCGGCGCCGGTGCGCCGGCGGCGATGCGGCGAGCTCGCCCGAGCGGCCCCGCGGCGCGGTCGCACTTCCGGCGTCGCTTGCATCCCTTGACGCCCCAGCCGCGCTTGCCGGCGGCCTTGCCCTCGGCGTACGCGTTCAGGGCGCACTCGATGACCGTCACGCCCGCCGAGCGCCGCCACGCGCCGCAGCGCTCGACCCAGAGATCGAGCGCCCACGCGCCCAGCACGTAGCCGTCTCCGACGCTGCGCCGCGCGTTGGCGCACGCGGTCTTGCCGACGTACTTGCGGAGCACCTGGAGGACGCCGCAGCCCGGGCGCGCGGCCGGGTCGTACCCGGACTCCCGCCAGGCGAGCGCGAGCAGGAGCTCGGCGGGCGCGGCGTCGGTCTCGACGTCGAGCGCGCGATCGACGTTCTCGCGCACGGCGTCGGCGTCGAGCCACGGCGCCTCGGCGCGTAGGCCGGCGGTGAGCGTGTCGACGCGGTCGCCCGGCGTGGCGGTGGCGAGCATGACGATGATCGGCAGGAGTAGGGTCGGCATCGGTGGCGACCCTACCCGATCTAGTCGTCGTCGGCGACCACCCGGAGCCGCATCCGCACGAGGCGGGCGGCGAGCCGGAGGAGCGCGCGGGCCAGGACGCGGCGCCAGCGCGACGGCCTGGCCGGCATGGCGATCACCACCTCGAGCACCGCCGGCGCCGGCGACTGGGCCGGCAGGCGGATCACGCGCTCGACCTCACGCACCAGGGATCACCGGCGGCGCGCCCGCGGCCGGTGGTGTGCTGGTCGCCGGCGGTGGAGCTCCACCGCCGAAACCGCCACCAAACCCCGGCGGCGCCCCGCCCGTGCTGGTCGCGACCGTCACCGGCGCCGCGGCGGCGGCGAGCTGGTCGGGGCCGATCGGTCCCGGGTACGGCACGCCGAGCTTCCGGGCGAGCGCGGCCCGCAGGATGTTCAGGCTGTCGACGTCGCCGAGCTTGCCGAGCCGGTCGATGCCGAGCGTGATCTCGTTGATCGTGACGTCGGCGAGCGGGTCCACCGGCGGCGCGTCCGGCTTGGACGCGGCCGGGTCCGGCGGGACGTTCGCGCCGGCCAGGAGCTCGGACTGGAGGGCGGCATCCTTGGCCGCTTCCTCGGCGCGGATCCGCTGGATCACGCCGTCGACATCCTCGATCTTGAACGAGCCGGCGATGAACCGGACGGCGCTCTCGAGATCGAGGATGCCGCCGTTGCGCGCGGTGGTCGCCGCCTGCGCGGATGCCTGCGCGTCGACCGCGGTCTCCTCGACGAACTTGGGCCACTTGAAGTCGAAGAACTTGCCGGCGCCGGGCGTGCGGTCGGTGAGCTCGGCGCCCTTCACGAGCGGCGGCAGCTTCACGGTGACCTTGCGGATCACCTGGTTCACCTCGTCGCGGATCTCGGTGCCGGCGAGCTGGCGCGACGCCTCGAGCATCATGTCGATCAGCGGCTTGGCGCCCATCTCGCCGTACTGCTCGCGGAACCGCCGGGCGCGGTTGAACATGCTCTGGTAGCGGCGCACCACGCTGGTCGCGGTCTCGGCGCCGCCAGCGTCGTCATCGCTGTCGAGGACGCACTGCGCGACCTCCAGCGATTCCTTGCGGAGCTCCTTGCGGACCTCGAGCGCGCTCTTGATCCCGGCGCCCGTCATCTCGAGATACTGGGCCTTGCCCTCCGGCTCGGTGCGCAGCGCGTTGCCGGTGCCCTTGCGGATCTGCTCGAGGCTCTGATCCTTGGTTCCGATGTAGAGGGTCGGATCGCAGTTGGCGCGCGCGCCGATCGCGCCCTGCGACATCAGCCCGTCGAGCATCTCCACGTTGTCCCAGATGCCGTCGCAGTCGGGCACACCGTCGATCTCGTCGTCGATCGGAAGGTTCTGGATCCAGCGGACCGGGCAGAACCCCCACGGGATCGGGAACGTCGCCGCGGGATCCGCCACCCACACCGGCTCGTTGTCGGGGTCGACCATCACCGGCACGAACGTCGTGTCCGCGTCGGCGGTGATGGTGCGGCGGTACCAGTACCAGATCGTGATCTTCTGAGGCTTCTTTTGCTCGTCGAGGATCTGGGCCTCGACGGGGAACATGTACTTGATCTCCAGGCCGTCGAGCGCCCACGTCGAGCGGTCGCGGATGTTGGGCGTGCACCACCGCGGGTCGTGGACCTCGAGCACCGGCGCGCCGTCGACGAACTTGAACCCCACCGCCACCGAGCCCATCGCGCCGCCCATGTCGCGCGCCACCGTCCACCGCTGCCAGAAGTGCGCGGCGGTGATCAGGCCCTCCATCCAGTCCTGGGTGGCGGCGTCGCCAGGGATCGAGATCATCGGGTGCGAGCCGTCGGCGAACAGGAGGTCGGTGAACCGGTTCACGATCAGCCGCGGCAGCGCGTACTGGGTCGCCGGCCGGCGGAACTCGTACGGCAGATCGTCGAGCCGGTTGGTCGGGTCGTAGTAGCCGGCCGGGAGCTGGCCGTCGCGCGCCACGAGCTCGCTCTCGCCGAGGGTCAGGACCCGGTTGCCGCGCCAGGAGATCCCGCGCTTGTCGTACTGGGTGCACCGGAAGAACGACAGCCGGCGGTTGAGCTCGCGCTGGCGGTCCGTCATCGACGAGGCCAGGGCCTTCTTTTGCGCCTTGGCGATGTCGCGCAGGGCGAGCGCACCCGCCGCCTTGGTGAAGGCCGCCGGGTCGTAGCGCAGCGCGCTGGTCATGTACCGCAGCATCGGCCGGCGCACGGCCATGCGCAAGGTCTACGGTCGCCGCGGACCACGGCCGCGCTCGACCGTGATCGCCTTGAGCTCGCGGGCGCCCTCGCGCGCGATCCACAGCGCCTGCGCGCGGTCGCCGGTGTGGGCCTCGGGGGACCACTTGAGGAGCTCGCCGAGCATCAGCCGCACGTCGCGGTTCATCGTCGAGGTGACGGTGCCGCCGTCGTTCGGGATCTCCCACAGCCCGTTCTTCATCTCGGTCGCGAGCGACTGGATCCCGAAGACGGGGTTGACCCGGTTCCGCCCCGTCGTGAACGATCGGATCATCATGTCGGGGTGGGCCTGGAGAGCGAACTGGCGCAGGTAGTCCTGCGCGCCGTTCGTCTCGACGAAGATCATGGACTGGTAGCGGCTCTGGATGTTGACGAGCCGCTCGATGATCCGGGGCCCGTGGATCTTGTCGGCTGTCATGTCGAGCAGGCGGCGCCGGCTGCCGCGGTTGCGCGGCGCGATCGACACCGTCGCGAACGCGGTCCAGTCGGCGGTCTCCTTGGGCTTCACCGCGAGATCGACGCCGGTCACGATCGTGTAGCCCTCGGGGGTGTACTCGAGCGCGTAGGCCAGGGAGAGCCCGTCGCCGTGCCGCAGCGCCGGCACGATGTCGGCCTCGCTGATCCACTGGGTCGCCTCGTCGGGCGCGTTGCAATTCAGCGAGCGCTCGCCCTCGATGGGCCCGCGGATCTCGTACTCCTCGTGGTAGCGCTCGACGCTCCACAGCGTCGGGAACCGGGGCACACCGCGGTCGTCGAGCACCGAGTACTTGCGCCACACCGTCGCGGCCTCGCGCGCGTACCGGTGCATCGCGTCGCTCTTGTGCCAGGCGTTGCCGACGAACACGAGCCGGCAGTTGCGCGTCTTGCGTCCCTCGATCGTCGACTTCAACCACCCGTGCGACTTGTCGCGCTGCATCTCTGTCGAGGTGTTCGAGCTGGAGAGGTAGTCGTCGATGATGATCAGATCGTAGCGAGACCCGAGGATCGCCTTGTGCTCGAACCCGGCGGCCATCACCGACGGGTCCTTGGGGTCGACGCCGTCGCGCTTGATCGTGATCGCGTCCTCGCGCCAGAGCGAGCCGCGCTGGAGGTGCGGGAACACCATGCGCAGCTCCTCGCTGCGCTCGATGTAGTTGCGGATCGACTTGACGATCTTTTCCGCCTGCGAGGTGCCCTCGGACAGGATCAGCACGCGGAGGCGGGGGTTGCGGCCGAGCTCGTACAGCACGCGGCCGATGCTGATCTGCTGCGACTTGCCGGCCTCGGTGTGCGACCAGATCACGACGCGCTTGTGGGCGGTGATCAGGTCGTGCCACTCCTCGTGCATCGGGCTGAGCTCGATGGTCCCGCCGGTCTCCTCGTCGCGGAGCACGAACTGGCAGAACACCGCCGGGTCGCTGCGAGCCGCCTGCGCCAGGTCGACGCGCGCGCGCTCGAGGTCGGCCGCGGCGTCGATGACCGCGGCGCGATCGTCGCGCGGGATCGCGCGGGCGCGCGGCATCAGTTGCCCTCGCCGCCGGCGCCGCGATCGCGGATCTCGGCGACGATCGCATCGAGCTCGGCGTCCTCGACCTCGGCGGGCTTGGCCGCGGGGAGCTCGGTGGCGCTGGCGTCGATGACGCTGGGCGCGATCGCGCCGCGGCGGATCGCCATGTCGAGCGTCGACGAGGCGTGCCGGATGGCGGCCACCGCGCTCGGCAGGTCGCCGGTGCCGAGGTTGATCTGGATGGGCGCGGGCGCGAGCGTGCCCTCCAGCTCGGCGAGGAGCTTGAGCGCGGCGACGCCGGCGCGCACGTCGCCCTGCTGGATCGCCATCTTGACGAGCAGGTTGCCGGTCCGCCGGTTCTGGACGCGGGCCTTCAGGAGATCCTTGTCGTCGGCGTCCTCGCGATCCCACCCCTGGTAGGCGAGCGCGATGAACCGCTTGGCCATCCCCTCGGTGAGGATCCACGTCTTGTCCTTGTCGGTGACCTGGGTCGCCCACCGGATGATCTCGACCGGCGGCACCCGCGCGGCGATGAGCTGGCCGAACTGCGCGACGCGCGCGACCATCTCGGCGCGGGCGGCCTCTCGAGCGACGCGCGCGGCCTCGCGTTCTTTCTTGGTGGGGCGTCGGACGCGGGCCATGGCTACCGCCGCAGCGCGCGCTCGATGCTCGCGCCCTCGGGCCAGCGACGGATCCGCGCCGCCGGCAGCGACACCTCCACCACGCCAACCGCGTCGACCAGGATGAACGTGCACCGCATGCGCGCCCGCTCGCGATCGACGGCGAGGTGGGCGCCGACCTTGGTGCCGGACAGGATCCCGCGCATGTGCTTGGCGATGTCCTCGGCCTCGTCGAGCCCCCCGATCTCGTCGTAGGGCAGCGTCCGCAGGTCGCCGGCGGTGACCCGGACCGTGCCGGGGAACGCCTCGCCGTAGCAGCGCCGGCGCATGACGTCGATCGCGAGCTCGGCCAGGATGCCCGCGTGCCGCCCGCACCGGCCGTGGGTGAAGAGGAACGTCACGATCTCAGCCTGGAGGATGGGCCAGGGGACGCCGGGGATCCACCACGCCGGCGACGTCCACCCGCAGGCGCCGTGGGCCATCGACGACATCGACTCGGCGAACGTCGCCAGGTCGCCGGCATCGGTGTGGGTGCAGTCGGCGCAGCGGTACTCCACGCCGACCACGTTACCGGGGCGCGCCCGGAAACTCCAGATCAGCGGCTGGTCACTCCACGCCGCGGACCAGCCGACCGCGCCGCTCGCACCCGCACTTCACGCACCGATTGACCATCTCGTGCCCGCAGTCGCCGCACGCGTACACCGGCATCCAGAGCTCGTCGTCGCTCATCAGGAGGAGCCCTTCCTTGGTGCCGTCCTCGCGCTTCCACCGCTCGAACGCCGCCAGCCGATCTGCCGTCGACAGGTTGACCTCGGAGATCAGGCGCAGCATCTCCGGCCCGTCGATGAACCCGTTCTTCTGGGCGAGCTCGGTCATGCCGTCGGACGTGCTCACCTGGCGGATCACCTGCTCCTCCTCGCTCTCGACCGCGCACATGCCGTGGCGCGCGCAGCCGTCGCCCGCGCCCGGCGGTTGCCACTCGCCGCGCTTGGACTCGGCCCACTCCACCGCCTGGCGGATCGGCATCGGGAAGTGCTTGGAGTCGCCGCCGTGGTAGCTGAACATCGACCGCACGACGAACGGCCGGCCCTTGGCCTCGTCGCGCACCGCGCCGGCGGCGTTGAGGTCGGCCTCGATCTCCTCGATCTGGGCGATGCGATCGGGGTCGATGCGCGCGACCAGGGCGAGCTCGGACTTGCGCGCGTGGATGCAGGGCCAGCACCCGACGCGGGTGGCGCCCATCGCGTAGAGCGGGTTCGTCTCGAGGCCGTGCCGCGCGTGGATCGCGGCGACGTCGGCGGCGGTCCAGTCGACGAGCGGGCGCCAGACCTCGCAGTCGAACCCGTCCGACCACTCCCATTCCGCCATCGTCGATCGCGCCTTGGACTCGGCGCGCCGGATCCCGACGACGTTGACGATCTCGCCCGACTCGTCGACGCGCGCGTTCAGGTACCGCTGGATCGGCAACACCTTGAGCTCGGTGGTGCAGAACCGCATCACGCGCGAGGGGAAGAGGCCCTTGTGGCGGACGAGTTGGACGAGATCGCGCTCGCCGCGGATCTCGGTGATCGGTCCGAGCGCGGCGGTGAGCGGACCGCGGAGGTACTCGTACGTCGCCGGGTGCTCCCAGCCGGTGTCCATGAACACGCGATCGTGATCGATCCCGAGCTCGTGAAGGAGGAGCGACGCCGCGGCCGAGTCTCGGCCGCCGGACACAGAGGCGATCACCCTGCGCCCAGCGATCCTCTCGATGTTGGCGCGCGACGCAGCCGCGCGCGCCTCGGCGTCGAAGGGGAGGGTGGTCTGCATCGCGACCATCCTACTGCCCACGGATCGCGCGAGCCAGCTTGACGGCGCCCACCGCCTCGAACGCGCCGGCGAGCCGGGCGAGATCGACGGGATCGGAGACCGTCTCGCGGATCACGATGGCGCTGTCGCCGAGGATGATGTCGCGCGCATCGAAGTGCGCGGCGAGCACCTTGCCGATCAGGAGGTGCGCGGCGTCGCGGTTCGGCGGGATCAGGCGACGGACCTGCTCGCGATGGGCGATGAGGGTGCGTTCGGCGGCGTTGGGCTTGGGCATCCGCTCATCATGCGCATGTGCGTGCGCATGGTCAAGCGGTAAGTTAGAACAGCGAGCCCTGCCCGCTGTCGCCCGGCGGCTTGCGACCCATCCGCGGCGGCGCGGACCGGCGCCCGCCAGGGCCGATCCCGTCGTCGAACGCGCTGATCTGGGCGCTGGCGGTGTCGGCCTCCAGCGCGGCGCGCACGTCCTCGAGCGTCATGCCGTCCTGGACGGCGAGGTACCAGGGCACGCCCAGCGCGGCGCGGCACTGCGGCAGCCACCACAGCGAGAACGCGAGCGAGTCGTAGCCGGCGGCGACGACGTCGGGGGTCACGCCGAACACGGGCCAGAGATCTGCGATCTCTCCGGCGGCGCGCGTGAGCGCGCGCCGCCACGCCGATCCGTCGAACGGATCAGACGGAGCCGGCAGCGTCCGGCCCTCGGCCTCAGCTCGCTCCTGCGCCGCGGCCCACACGCCGAACGCGCCGTTGTCGAGGAACCACGGCCGGCGCCGCGGCGGCCAGCAATCGAAGGGCGTGGTGCACTCGCCGATCCCGGCGGCGCTGAGGCGGGCGATCATGTCCTCGCCGCGCGCCTGGCCGACGAACGCCGCGAACGTCATCCGGGCGCGGCGGCGGTGAAGTCGTCCGTCTCGCGGATCCGCACCTCGCTCACGCGCACCGAGCTCAGCACGCGGATCGGCACGGCGGCCTTGAGCTCCTCGAGCCACGCCATCGCGGCGATCCGTAGCTCGAGCGCCATCACCTCGGCCGTCGGCGGCGCGCGGAACGCGAACGCACGCTGCTCGGGGAACGCGGCGATCACCGCGGCGGCGACCGGGTCGGTGGCCTGGTGAAGGAGGGCGTGATCCCAGTGCTGCGCGATCCAGCCGCCGATCGCGCGCTGCGCCTCGTCGAAGTCGACCACCATGCCGCTCACCTGCATCGTGTCGTCGAAGTCGACCCAGGCGGTGTAGTTGTGGCCGTGGAGGTTGCGGCAGAGGCCAGGGTGCGCCGGCAGCCGGTGGGCGGCGCTGAACTTGACGCGGACGGAGACCCTCATGCGCACGACTATGCGCACGCGGGCGCGTCGGTGTCCAGCTCGGCGCGAGCCTCGGCGGTGATGCGATCCCACAGGACCGCGAACGCCCAGCCGGCCGCGTACCGAACGACGCCGTTGCCGAGCGCGTGGAGCCGCTCGGCGTGGTCGACGGGCTTGCCCTCGGCGTCGAGGTAGACGCGGATCACTCCGATCCCCGGGACCTCGACGATCGTGCCGGCATCGTCACCGTCCAGTCCTCCGGCAGCCCCATCATCCATTCGACAAAGGACGGGCTCAGGTGCCCGCCCCCAGTCCCAGGCGTCGGCGGCGTCTCCGAGGATTCCGGCGAGGACGGATCGGGTTCCGTCGTCGAGCCCGGCGAGCGGGTCCCCGCCTCCAGCTTTCGCACCGCGATGTCTGTGAGCGTCGCCCCGCTGTTCCGCCCCGACTCCGGCGTCCAGTTGCCCGCCACCCCCGATCGCACCGAGTCGCGCGCGGTCGGGGTCGGCCGCTGCCGACCCCGCGACCTCAAGCGTTCGATCTCCGTCGGCAACTGGCCGTCCCGACCGACCCCCTTGTCCGGCCGACGTGGCAATCGCAGGCGCACGGAGTCTTCGCGCAGTAGGCGCCGTTGCCGCCGGCGCGGCACGCCTCGCACGGGGTCGGGCAGAACGTGCACGGCACCTGGCGATCGCGGAGCGTCATGGTGTGGGTGTCGAGGCACGTCGCGCACACGGCTCGCGCGGCCTGCGCCTCCGCGGCGCGAGTGTAGGTGCTCACCGCGCCCGCCGCCTGGAGCCTGGCGATGGGGTCGAGCGTCAGCACGGGGTCGGCGGTGATGGCGGTGACGCGGGCCGCGCCGAAGTCGGCGACGAGCTTGGCGTCGGCCGGCGTGAGCGGCCCCTCGGTAACGCCGAGGATCGCGCGGGCGTGGTCCGGGCTGGGCTGGCCGGCCTCGCCGCGGAGCATCCGCGCCGCGAGCCGCAGCCACCGGCCCGTCCGCAGCGCCAGGAGCTCGGCCTTGGTGTCGGGGGCGTCGGTGCTCATGATGTCGCACCACAGCGCCACGGCGTCGTAGTAGCCGGCGGCGCCCTCGGGATCGTCGGGCGCGCAGTAGCCGAGGGCGCGCAGGTCGGCCTCGCAGGTCGCGAGCTGGGCGATGTCGTCCTCGTCCTCTGCGACGAGCGGCCCGATGATCTCCCAGATCGCGTCGTGGTCGTGATCCTCGGTGTCCTGCGCGGTGTCATCGACGAACGCCTCCGCGGCGGTGCCGAGCATGATGGCGATGGAGCGGTCGATGGCGAGCATGGTGGTCTCCGTTGTCGGGCTTGAGGTCGCGGTGGCTACAGGGCGGCAGCGGTGCGGTGCGCCCACGCGGCGCGCAGGGCGGCGGCGCGGGCGGTGAAGGTGATCGGGCTGGCGGCGCCGCAGGAGCACACCCAGCGGAACTGCTCGCCGACCGGCTCGATGCGGGTGACGTGGGCCATCACTCGGCCTCGACGGTTCGGATCTCGGAGCCGGCCGGCGCGGCGACGTCGAGATAGGTGCGGATCGTCCCGTCGGCGTCCTGGAATGCCGTGCCGATGCGCATCCAGAAGGGTCCCTTGCGGGAGGCGATCTTCGCGAGAACCTTCATGACCTTGACCGGCTTGCTCATGTTCGGAGGGTATTGCGATCGGCGTGCCACCGCGGGCGCGGTCGTAACCGTGCGCATGCTCGTGCGCATGGCGGTGATTGCGTGTCGTCGCCGACGACAACGCGCCAACCTGGCGCTGCCAACCTGGCGCACTAGTCCGCGGCGTCGACGGCGGTGGCCGTCTTGAGCGGCTTGCCGTACCTGGTGAACAGCCGGAGGAGCTCGTCGTAGTTGGCCCGGGCCATGGTGTTGGGGTTCGCGTACCTGGCGAGGTGCACGACGGCGAGCCGGCAGTCCATGACGTGCCGCGTGTTCTCGCACCCGCCGAGCACCTGCGCGGCCGACGCCGCCAGCGCGCGCAGGGCGCCCCGATCGGACGCCTCGCCCAGCGCGCCGGCGATCCCGGTTCCGCCCCCTCCTGAGAGCGCTACGCTCGCCCAGCGCGGAATCTGGCCGGTGTCTGCCAGGACGCCCAGCATGGACGCGACGCCGCCGGCGAGCGCCTCGATGGATAGGTCGCGCATCTACTTGATCTCCGAGATGGCGGCGGTGAAGTCGCGGAACGCGGCGGAGCGCCCGGCCATGTAGGCGGTCGCCAGCGCCCGGAGCAAGTCGTGCGGGCCGTGCTCCTTGAAGTCGAGCCGATCGCTCTTGCGATCGATGAGATCGCGGCCGAGCGTCTCCTCGGCGATCCGGTTCAACTCGGCGACGACAGCGCGCCAACCCGGCGCGGACAGGTCGACCTCGGGCGAGAGCGCCATGGCTACGCCACCTCCTTGCCGGCCGCGCTGAGGTAACGGAGCGGGGCCACCGGGAAGTAGATGCCATCCCGGCCCTTGCGGGCGAGGTAGAGCTCGCCGCCGCGCAGCGTCGCGACGCGGTACGCGCGGCCGGTGCCCTTGGGGGCGAACCGGTACCGCGACAGCGCCACGACGCGCTCGACGTCGGCGCCGGTGTGCAGGTTGCCCATCGACTCGTCCAGGCGGAAGTGCGCGACGAGCTGGGGGAGCGAGCGAGCCGGGTCGATGTCGGTGGCGAGGATGGTCATGCTCGGGATGCAATGCGACCGGCGTGCCGAACTCGTGCGCATGATGATGCGCATGGTTGCGAGCCGCCGCGGGGTCGACTGCGCCAACTTGTCCGAGACAGGTAGTCGCGTTGTCGTCGCGGACGACAGCCACTCAGGCCCATGCGCACGAGCATGCGCACGGTTGCGCGGCGGTCTGGCCTGGCACGCCGATCGCAATACCGATCGCCATGATGAGCACCAAGGTCTCGAAGTCGAACAAGACGATCAAGGCGATCCTCGCGGCCACCTACCCGGAGTGGAAGGGCCGCAAGATCGCGGTGGTGGAGGCGACGAGCTACCAGATGATGGACTATTGGTCCGAGGGCACCCGCCACTACGTCAAGGCGTACGCCCTCGAGAACGGCCGCGTGGCCTCGTCGAGCGCCGCGGCGCAGACCCCGTGGCGCGGCGAGGCGCACGCGCTGGTCGCCGTCCCGGAGGGCATCCTGCTCGTCGAGCACTCAATCTTCTGCGGCAAGGATTGCGGGATCACGATCTACGTGAACCCGGCGAACGTCGCGGCGACGCTGCCGGCCGCTCCGGCGACGTGTACGCACCCGGCCAGCATCGAGCTCGCGGACGGCGCGCAGGTCTGCACCGGCTGCGAGGCCGTGCACTGAGGCGGCGGCAAATCCGCCCGGCTCGCTCGTTCCCCTGGCATGGACTTCCGCAAGATCCTCGACGCGTTCCGCGATCACGACTGGGGCGCTGTGACAACCTGTCCGCGCCAAGATGGCGCGTTGTCGCCGACAACGACAGCCACTCCGCCGCGTGCGCACGAGCATGCGCATGGTTGCGGCGTGGCCGGCGCTGGCACGCCGCGCGCATTACATCCGAGCATGAGCAACGACGCCCCCTGCACCACCGTCCTCGTCGGCCGCTGTCACCTGATCGCCTGGACCCTCGCCGACGGTGCCGAGGTGATCAACGCCTACGTGCCGACCTCGGATCGCGAGTACCCGGATGGCCTCATGCTGATCGGCTCCTCCGGCGGCTCGCCGACCGGCGCCGCCACCCGCGAGGCCGCCGTCGCGATCGGCCGCGATCGCCTGGCCGCCGTGCTGGCGGAGCGCGGCCTCGGCCACCTCGGCTAGAAGGCGAGCTCGTCCGCGGTCGCCCAGCCGCGCGCGCGGGCGCCGCCGCGGACGATGGCGGCGGCGAGCTCGGGCATGTCGCCGCGGACCCGGCCGGCCAGGTCGCCAGGCACGATCGGCACCTCCAGATCGTGGAGGTCCGCCCGGTCGACCACGCCCCAGGGCGCGAACGCGCCGCGATCGGCGAGGTCCCAGATCCAGGTGCGGAGCTGGTCGGCGATCGCGATCAGCGCTGGCAGCGGCGGCTCGTCGGCGCGCGGCGTGATCTCCTCGCCCGCCCACGCGGCGACGGCGCGCTGCTCGAGCGCGAACAGGAGCACGGCGAGCCGGTCGCGATCCTTGCGGGCGCGAGCGCGGACGAGCTCGCGGCGGAACACGCTGTGCTCGATCGAGCCCATCAGGTCGCCTTGCGCGCCGCTTCCATCTTGGCCGCGGTCGCCGGGCTGGCGTGCGTGACCATGTACTCGTGGCCGGCCTCGCACACGTGCACGGTCTGCCAGAACTCCGGCGCGCCGTCGACGTCGCGGCACGGGCGATCGCGGATCGGCGGGCCGATCGGTCGCCCGCACGGCGAGCCGTCGTGGCCCTCGTCGTACACGCCGCAGGCGCCGGCGGGCGCGACGTTGACCCAGGTCGGGCGGCGCGGGTGCGGCGCCTCGCACTTGGGCGCGCAGCCACCGGCGTGGCCGTGCCCGAGGACGCACGCGCGCAGCGTGCCGCAATCGCGACACCCGGCCCGCTTGTGGCACTGGCCGTCGAGCCGGCCGTACTCGTCGATCGGCCTCAGCTCGTGGCCGGCGTGCTCGGCGAACCACGCCGCGCTGATGTCGTGCCGAAAGTAGCTGATCGTCACGTCGAACGGCGCCAGGTCGCGGAGCGCCGCGATCGCGGCGGCGTGCGTGCACAGCGCGCGCATCTGTTCGAGCGCGTGGTTGGCATCCTCGATCCCGAGGTTGACGCCGCATGGTACGCATCGGATGTCCCAGTCGCAGCTCATGCGCACGATGATGCGCGGCGCCGCGGCGCCGAGTCAACCGCGGGCCGCGCGAGCGTCGCGGACCCAGCCGCGCAGCGTCCCCTCCGACACGCCGAGCTCGACCCGCATCACGTCGAACGTCAGCCGCGGGTCGGCCTCCATGCGCGCCAGGATCTCGGCCTTCCGTTCGGGCGACGCCGCGCAGGACGCGTGGCCGAGGAGCGTCGTCCCCGCCCAGCGGCGCCACGGCTTGCCACAGCCGTAGCCGCACGGTTCCCAGCCGGGCCTCACGGCGTGAGGTCGATGCACTCGTCGGGGCCGATGTCCTCGCAGATCTGGAGGCCGGCGGCGTCGCAGTCGACGCGGGTCACGTAGTTGCTGAGGAACCCCTGGTAGCACTGGCAGGCCGGCACGGCGCCGGTGTCCGAACACACCCCATCGTAGGGCAGGGCGCGGGCGTCGGCCGCGTCGTCGGCTCCGGTGACACAGGCACCCAGCGCGGCCAGGAACAGAAGCGGGATGATCGTGCGCATGCGCATGATGCTGCGCACCCGGGTCTGACAGCGCAACGCTGAACGTTGCATCAGTGGCGCGCTCATCACTTAGCGCTTGACCATGCGCATGGGCGTGCGCATGATGGTCGACATGATGAAACCGACGCGCCGCCTGCTCATCCTCGCCACCGACGCCGACGAGATCACCCTGATCCCGACCGGCTACGCCGGCGTCAACCTCGACGACGTCATGCCCAAGCTGTTCGCGGCGTTCTCGTCGGTGCCGGGCCTCGACGTCCGCGCCGCCAGCCTGCACCCGGACACGATCCAGCAGATCATCCTGCGCAACCTGGACATCGACAGCGCGGAGATCGACTCGTTCGACGTCACGTGGGCGCGCAAGGCCGCCGAGGCCGCGGCGCCGGGCATGTCGATCACCGCCGTCGAGGCCGTGCTGTCGTGAGCCGGTTGACCGAGACCGAACGGGCCGCGCTCAAGAGCATCCAGGCGCGCGGCTACTCCACCGACATCCACGGCAACACGCTCAAGAGCCTCCGAGCGAAGGGCCTGATCGAACACGACGGCAGCGCCGACTACCGGATCACCAAGGCCGGCGTCGACGTGGTGGGCGCGCTGCCGGCCGTCAAGGCTACCCGCAAGCCGCGGCCGTTCTCGGACTCGTTCACCACCGTCGACGCGATCTTCTACGTCGACGTCGCCAGCGGCCGGGCGGGGCGGGCCAAGGTCGAGATCGACTGCAACGGCGCCGTGTTCGTCGATACCGGCGAGATCGACGTCCTGATCGAGATGCTCGAGAACGCCAAGGCCAACCTGCTCGCGAGGGCGGCGTGACCCTCGCGACCGGCCTCACCGTGCCGCAGCGGCGCGCGATGATCGCGATCAAGCGGAACGGCGGATCGTGCTCCGAGGTCCGCGTCGCGAGCGCGGTGATGGCGCGGCTGCGCTCGCTCGGCCTGCTCGAGCTCGGCGGTCCGCTCGGGATCTCCCACGTGCTCTCGGTGTCAGGCTGGCGGATCGCGACCGAGCTCGACCCGCCGACGATCGCGGTGGACCCGGCGCGCAAGACGTGCCCGAGCGCGCACCGACACGACCAGTGCTCGCACACGAAGGTCATCCGCCACGTCGGCGGCCACACGTGGGCGCGCTGCGGGAAGGAGCCGACGCACGCGCTGGTCCGCGGCGACGGGACGATCTACCAGAGCGACTGCGGCGGTGTCGACGTCTGGTGTGAGCCGCACGCGCGCGACGCGGCCAGGCGGTCTCGGTTCTCGTTCACGCTCACCGTGACGCCGGTGGAATGGCGGGCGCCGTGAGCCGCGGGCGCTCCACGACCGGCGGCCCGGCCGTCCCGTACTACCCGGGCGCGCCGCACAAGGAGGCCGCGCGCCACCTGCGGCTGACCGTCACCCGCTACATCGCGGATCGCGCGAGCCTCGATGACATCCGCAACGCGATGACGGAGCTCGTCTCCGCCGCGCCCGTGCCCGGCGATCGCGGGTTCCCGCACGCGAGCGCGCGGCCGAAGAGGTAGGCATGCCCATCACCGACGACGATCGCAACCTGATCATCCAGCTCGGCCGCGCCGGCAAGCGGGCCACCGTCATCTCGCGGGCGGTGTCGCAGCCGGTCGCCAGCGTGCGCGACGTGTTGCGCGACGCCGGCCTCCTCCGCAAGGGGGCCAGCCGCGGGCCGGCGCCGAAGTCGAAGGCCGCGCGCGGCGCCGCGCTGGTCGCCGGCGGCATGGAGGTCGCGGCGGCGGCGGCCAAGGTGAGGATCTCGCGCCAGGCGCTCCACGAGTACATCGGGCGGCACGGCCTGCCGATCGTCCAGGTCGCCACGGGGCCGACGTGATCGCGTTCGCGCCCACGGTGACCGCGGAGGCGATCACCGACGAGCAGATCAAGGCGCTGCGCGAGTCGCTCCTCAGCCGGCCGCGACAGAACGCGTACACCCGCGCCATCCGCAAAGACTGCGACGCCGCGCTCGGCGGCGATCGGTGCTGCCGCGAGTCGGTCGCCGCGGCGTGGAACAAGGTCGGCGGGCGGTGCCCGCACGGCTGCTACTTGGGGCATTGCGCGACGTGCTCTGGAATAGACCACTACCCATGACGACGCCACCGACGTGCCCCGCGTGCGGCGCGACCGGCGTGTTCCTGCACAACCCCGGCGGCGCCGACCACGGCGCGATCCTGCCCCATCAGAAGCAACTTGGCGGCGGCGAGCTCGGCCCGATCTGCCACGGCGCGACGTCCGCGGCACGGCGCCGCCTGGACGAGCTGGCCAAGGCGCGTGCGAACGCCGAGCGCGATCGGGAATTCTGGCGCGACACCGCCGGCATGGCGAGCCGCGAAGTGCTGCGGCTCATGGAGGAGATCAAGGTGCTGCACTCGAGGATCGAGACACAGGCGACGCGCATCCGCGACGTCGAAGAGGACCGCGATTTCTGGCGATCCTGCGCGAGGTCCGAGTGAAGCGCCCGCCGCGCAAACGCGGGCCGACGGCCAAGGAACTCGCGTTCGACGTGAACGCGATGGTCCGGTCGATGCGGTGGGAGCTTGACCACGTGCTGATCGCGCTCAACGGGATCATGCTCGACCGGTACGCGTTCGACGAGGTGCTCGAACAGCGCGGGCGGGTATCACTGGTCCGGCGCGTCGCTGGCGGCACGATCACGCCGGACGCGCAGGCGGTCCGCGACCTCGCCGATGCGATCTACGAGATTGCGGACGCGGCGTGCAAGCTGGTCGTGAGCACCGGCGTCGCGGCCCTCGATCAGTTGCGCGCGGCAGACGCCGGTGCGTTCAAGGCGTGGCGCAAGCGGACCGACGACGAGCGGCTCGATCGGGTGATGGGCCGGGCGCGGGCGGCGCTGAACGCCGGCGGATCACCTCCGCCCGGATGATCGCCAGCGCGATCGCGTGCGCCGCGGGGCGCAGCCGCTCGGCCAGGTCGCCGGCGAGCTCGGCAGCGGTGGCGTCGACGTCGATCACGACGGCAGCGGGACCACGACGACGATCACCTCGTCCTCGGTCGGGAACGTCCGCGGCAGGCTGGTCAAGGTCTCGACGGCCTGGAGGATCCCAAGGTAGCTGCCGGCGACGTCGGTGCTGCCGGGGTCCCAGGTGCCGACCAGGTCGCGCGTCGTCGCGTCGTAGGTGAGCGGGACCACGACGGTGGTGAGCCCGTACAGGATCAGCGTCCAACTCGAGTAGAGGGACGGATCGATCGGCTCCTCGCCCTCGGCGCAGCACGATGGCGCCGGCACGATCCGCCAGCGCGGCGCCGGCGTGCGGTCGCCCTGGCGCAGCGTGAAGCTCGAGGGGGAGACCGACAGCACGCGATCAGGCTACCGCCGGCGGCGACGGGGCGCTAGATCGGCGCGCGGCAGCCATGGGAACGGGTAGTGCTCGCCGTCCGCCACCACGCCGATCACGTGCACGGCGCCCAGCTCGATGCAGTGGATCGCGAAGTAGCGGGCGCCGCCGGCCATCGCCTCGTGGTACCTGGCCAGCCACCGCGCGCACGCCGTCGCCTCGTCCTGGATGTACTCCCCGATGCCGTCCTCGGCGAGCTCGGGGCCGCAGTCGCACCCGTCGATCGTGACCGCGTACGTCACGACGCGTCGGCGGCGCGCTGGGCGGCGTCCAGACGCGCGGGTCCGGCTCGGTCACAGCGGCACGGGCCGCAGGGCCTTGGGGAGGTAGAGCGGATGCTCGGGTTGCTGGGCGCCGGTGATGCGCAGCGCGTGCGGCGTGGCGCCGTTGTCGCGCAGGATGCGGAGCACCTGATCGCCGCGGCCGTGCGTCGCGCCGTGGTTCCCCCAGCCGCACACGACGAGGTCGCAGACGCGCGCGATCGCCGCGATCGCGAGGTCGTTGTACGCGCCGATCGCGGCCGACGCGAGCATCCCGCGCAGCGGCTTGGGGCTGGTCGACCGGAACGCGAACGCGTTGCCGATGATCAGATCCGCGTACCCCCACGCGGTGGCGTAGCCGATCGTCCGGCGGATCGTGTTGTCGTTCTGGTCGTGGTCCGCGACGCTGGGGTTCAGCATCACGAACCCGCACACGCCGCGCCCGGCCAGGCCGCCGGCGACGCGGGTGAGCAGGTGGCGGTAGGGCGACGAGCTAGCGATCCCGTCCGACGTCGACGGGTGCCCGAACGCCGCGTCGCCGAGTTGGCCCCAGGCCATGAACACGTGCGGGGCGAGCCCGGCCTCCCCGACGAGCGCGGCGAGGTCTAGCAAGTCGCCTCGTCGCCGGGGTCGCGATCGGCGATGTAGGGCGCGTTGGCCGCCATCCGCTCGAGGAGCCGGCGGGCCGCGCGCGAGCGGACGTCGCTGCCGACCATGCGCGCCCACGTCAACAGCGTCTCGTACTCCTCCGACGGCGTGCACTCCTTGACGACGGTGAGCCGCACGCTCGCGCGCTCGATCCAGCCTTCCGGCCAGCCGCACCACGACGCCTCGTCGCGCTCGAGGTCGTAGTAGGCGAGCATCCACGTCTCGCCGCTGATCGCGTCCGTCACGGTGTCGCCGGCCTTCATGGTGCCTCCAGTGCCTCGAAGATCTTGCGCGCCTCGGCCTCGCTGCCGTAGCGCACGGTGCCCACCACCACGTCCTCGGTCCAGCCGATCGCGCGCTCAGCGTACCAGCGATCGCCGGTGACGCGCACGAGGAACGCGTACCAGTGGAGCCCGTCGCGATTCACGCCCAGATCGCGGCGCTCGACCATGCGGACGATCCGCGGGGTCGGGACCGGCGTCGGCTCGCGCTCGGGACGTCGGCCGACCAGCCACGCCAGCACGAACGCGCTGCCGAGCCACAGGGCCGCCACGGCCTGGACCCAGGTCACGCCGACCGCCTGCGCCACAGACGCCGCCAGCGCGCACCCAGCCGCTCGAGGAGCGTGGGCGGGCCGACCTCGACGACGCCCACCTCGCAGGTGAACGCCTGGCGATCCCACTCGTGGGTGACGCGGTCGATGCGGAACGTCTTGCCGTTGAGCCCGATCCGCGTGCCGATCTGGACGTTGGCCGCGGCGGTGCCGGTGAGCGTGACGGTCCCGCGCGCTGGCGCCGGGCGCTGGCGCCACAGCGATCGCGGCCGACCGAGCGCGGCGCGCGCGAACGGCAGCAAGATCAGCGCGACGAGGATCGTGGCGACGATGACCCAGAAGGTGATCATGCGGCGTCCCTCACCTGGACCAGCACGTCGGCCAGGAGGTGCCGCGGGATCTCCCACAGGTGCAGGAACCCGGTCGCGATCACCGGCTCGGCGATCGGGCGCCGCTCGGTGAGCACGATCGCGCAGGGCCCGGCGAACCACCGCGCGCCGTCCTCGCCGACGGCGGCGACCGCCTCGGCGTAGCTATCGACGACGCCGGCGATGCGCGCGACGCCAACGATCCGGCCGAGCGGCATGAGCGCCGAGGTCGGCGGCTTGCGGCCGACGAGCTCCTCGACGGTGTGCCAGTCGTCGAGCGGCGGCGCCTTGACGCTGGCGTGGATCGCGATCACCTCGCCGATCGACTTGCGCGCGGCGCGCAGCACGGCGGACTTCTCGCCGCGGTTCTCGAGCGGCTTGCCGTTCTCGACCTGGACAAGGGCCCAAGCCCACGGCTGCCGAACAGACATCGCGCGCATCACCGCCTCCGCTTGGGTTCGAGGAGCATCGCCGCAAAGAACGCGGCGCCGGCGACGACGAGCGCTGCCTTGCCGACGAGGTCGAGCCCGCGGCGGATCACGTCGGGTACTCCGCGTGCGCGGCGCCGTCGAGGACCGCCTTGTCGTGGGCGCGGGAGTCGGGGTGGCCGCCGAGCTGTTTCAGGAAGAACGCCACCGTGTTGTCGATGCACGCGTCGCGCAGGCTGCGCAGCCACGCCGGATCGCACGGCCTGGCGCCGGGCTGTGACTCACCTCCGGCGACGATCCAGCGGACAGCCGGGCGGCGCAGCATCGGCACGCGCTCGGTCTTGCCGCAGCCGTCTTCGGTCTCGGCGTACTCGACCACCGGTGACAGGAACGGGGCGAGCGCGGGCGCGACGTCGTCGAGGAGCGGCTCGCACGAGACCCAGTGCACCACGGCCTCGCACGCGAGCAGGTCGGTCGCCCTCGGCGCGGCGTACTTCGCCAGGCCGATCGAGGTGCCAAGCCACACGTTGCGCAGCGGCCAGCGGCCGGCGTTGTGCCACGCGTCGCGCATCGCAGGATCGGCGAGCCGCTTGTCGCTCACCGTCGGCACCGTCGAGCGGAGGAGCTTGTGCCACGCGTCGAACCCGACGATCGTCTCGGCGGCGCGCCGGCACGCCTCGCGCGGTCCGCCCGGCTGCGAGCGCGCCCACGCGAACCACTCGCGCATCCGCGCCGGCCTCTTGGTGAGGGTCTGGAACGTGTGCCACCACGCGACCGACATCACCCCGAAGATCGCGGCGATGTGTTCGAAGTGCACCGTCGGGTGGAACAGGTCGGACATGCTGTTCACGAAGATCAGCCGCGACGCGCGCTTCCTGATCGGCAGCGTGAGGAGCTCGCCCCCGACGAACCGGACCTCGCCGTTCCAGCGCGGATCGCCGTTGACCAGGCGCAGGAGCCCGGCGTACTTGCTCACCCGGCCGAGCGCCTCGGACATGCGGATCTGCCGCAGGGCCTCGTCCTCGGCGTAGCAGTTGATGCACTCCTCGGACTCGCGCGAGCACCCGGCGAGGATGTTCCAGGTGAGCCCCGTCCAGCCGATCCCGGTCTTGTCACCCATCGGTCGGCTCCTCGATGCCGTGATCGCGCAGGAGCGCGGCGCAGGCGGCGGCCTGGCGCACGTTCTCGGCGCCGACCGCCTCAGCCTCAGCGACGATCGCGTCGGCCAGCACGCCGGTCGCGCACTTCGTGATCGTCGTACCGTCGGCCGCGATCACCTCCCACGTCCAGTCGCGATCGACGCGCCAGGGCAGCGGGTGCGCCGCGAGCAGGTCGCGCAGGAGCCTGCGCGCGATCGCTTGGTGATCAACCATCGACCGGCTCGGTGACGACGATGAGCGGCTCCGGCTCGTAGCCGATGTCGCACTTGATCGAGATCATCGGCGCCGGGCGCGGCACGCGGAACCGGAACACGAGGCGATCGACGTCGCCGGTGACGATGCGATCGATGCCCTCCGGGATCAACTCGCCGGCGGCGACGGCGCGCTCGATCCCGTTCCAGTCGATCGGGTCACCCACGGCGCGCACCTCCGCCGGCCGCGGCGGCGAGCAGGAGCGCGATCGTCATGACCCGGCCGCGGCGGTTCGGCTGGCGCGGCGGCGGCGGCTCGACGCCCTCGACCACGACCAGGCCGGGGATCTCGTCGAGCGCGACGCGGTCGATCCCGTCGTACGTCGAGCGCGCGATCGTGGCGATGTCCTCGGGCGGCAGGCACTCGAGATAGGCGCGCGCCAGCGGCTCGAGGTCTTGCGGCTCGACCGGCTCGAACGCCTGGCCAGCGGGCCACAGGGTGAGCGTGGTGGCGTCGACCGCGGCGACGCGCTCGCCGGACACGGCGCCGAGCTCGGCGATGTGGGCGTACACGTCGACGCGCACGCGCTCGGTGATGGCGTCCCGCTCGTCGCCGACGTCGACGAACGCCAGGACGCGCGCGGCCCGGCCGTCCGCCATCCGGTACACGGTCCACGGGTCGACGAGCTCGGCGACAGCGCGGAACACCTGCGGGCAGGAGGACACGAACGCGGCCCACGAGGAGCGTTCGGCCAGGGTCGGATCGTTCCACCTCAGCACCACCACACCCTGCACTATGCGGGTGATGCCCGTCAACCTTCTAGGCGATCGGCATTGCTACGGAACTGCCGAGGCCCAGCGCGTGATGTCGGCCAACGCCACTCGCTCGCCGGCGCGAGCTCGGCACCACCAGAGCAGGTGGTCGGTGTTGGGCTGGTCGAGCCGCTCGAGCAGGCACCGCACCTGGGTCTTGATCGTGTTCTCGGAGACGCCGATCGCCCGGTGCAGGAACCGGCGCGGCACGCCGTCGAGGAGCGCGCGCAGGATCTCCAGCTCGCGGGCGGTGAGCCCGTGCTGGGCGGCGACCTCGGCCGCTACGCGATCCCGCTGCGCGTCGTTCACCACACCAGCCTCTCGCGAGGCCGCGGCGGCGTCAACGTCGAACGATGCGATCGAAGTTGCGGCGGACCAGCTCGCGAACGGTGACGATGGTGGCGCCCATCCCGATCGCGCGCGCCCGGCGCCGCGGCGTCAGGTCGTAGTGCGCGACGCTCGCCTTGGGCCGCTCCTGGAACCACGCCCGGCGCAGCCCGAGCCGAGCGGCGAACGCGTGGAGCTCCTCGGCGTCGAGGTCCGAGACCATGTGACACCAGAGCCGCCCCGGCAGCCCGACCGTCATGCTGGCCGGGTACGCGCGCAGGTGGTCGACGAGGATCACGCGAGCCGGCGATCGAGCCGGCGCATCTCGCGCGCCAGGTAGCCGCGCGGCGGGCGGTGGCGGGCGACGTCGCGGCCGACCGCGACCACGATGCGGCGCGATCGCCGGCGGGCGCGCCGCTCGAGGGTCTTGAGCGCCTTGCTGGTCGCGCGCTCGCGGGCGAGCTCGACGGGCATGGCCCAGCGCCGGCGCATCTTGCGCTCGCCGTCGAGGAACGAGTCGAGCAGGGCGGGACCGAGCCGGCCGATGCGCGGCGGCGGCTCCGGCCTGAACAGCGTGAGGGCGATCTCGGCGCCGCTCTCCTTGTCGCGCGCGAGCAGGGTGCCGAGGTGCAGCGCCCGCTGTTCGGCCAGCACCTCGATCTCGCGGCGCTGGCCGTGCACGGACAGGAACACCACCGGCATCTGGTTGGCCGCGATCACGCGCTGGCGGATGTTATCGAGGAGCGCGGCGAACGGTGACGGGCCGTCGATGTCGATGACCTGGATCTCGCCGACGATCCCGCGCGGCTCGCGCTCGATCCCGTACTGGTCCGCGGCGAGCTTGGTGAGCTCGTCGCCGATCGCGCCCTCGATCCTGAGGCGGGTGTCGACCCCCACGATCCGCGTCACGGCAGGCTCCGCACGATGCGGACGCGCACGATCGAGCCGGGCGACGTCGTGCCCTCGAGCGCGCGCATCACCGCGGCGCGCAGGTCCCGGGTCCACCACGGCCGCAGGACCGAGCGCCAGCCGATCGCGACCAGGACCACGAAGTCATCCCACGCCGTCGACGCCGCCCGGGTCTGGATGTCGATCCGTGCGTCGCCGGCGTAGCCCGCAGCGATCCGCGCCGCGGTGGCGGCGAGCCACCGGAGCGATCCGACGACGAGCGCCCGACCATGGCCGGCGCGCTCCCATGCGTCGCGCGGCGAACTCTCCACGGATACCGTCATGCGCACGATGATGCGCATGCGCGCGGCCGACGTCAACCGGGAACGGGGGCGACGTTCTCGGGCTGCCGGCCGAGCAGGCGCAGCGTCGCGAGCACCTGGCGGTGGCGCCCGCTGTTCAGGCGCCCGGCGCCCTGGCCGTTGAGCTCCCACGTCCCGCCGCACGCGCAGATGACGCTGAGCGCCTGGCCGCGCAGCCGGTGCGTCGCCGGATCGTCGTCGCTGTGCGTGACCACCTCGACGATCCTGGCGTTGTGCCCGTCGCCGGCGTGCTCCTCCTGTGCGCCCGGCGTGAGATCCTCCGGGTCGGCGTCGGCGAGGAGCGCGATCAGGACGCGGCGCGCCTCGTCGGGGTTCTGCGGGAGCGGCGGGTCGCGCTTGATCTCGCGCTGGTACACCCGCACCGCGCCCGATCCGATCGCGATCTCGAGGACGCGCTCGCGCGGGTTGTGCTTGCCGATCGACGCGGCGACGTTGGCGATCGCCTCGACGGCGCCGGCGTCGAACCCGCGCCAGTAGCCATCCCGCTCGTCGATGCTGCGGAACGGGCCGGGGATCGGATCGTCCTCGCCCCGCTGGTCCGCCGGCGGCTGGTGATCGGGGCACGTGCGCGGCGCCTCGTTCGCCGTCATCGGGCCGAACGTGATCGGGCAGCCGGGCACCGCGCAGGCCCACATGCGGCGCGGCGCGGTGGTGGAGCCCCAGTGCGGGTCCGCCGGCGGCGAGGTCGGCGCCGGCGCGCGCGTCACCTGGTAGAGCCCGCTCGCGATCCGTGCGTCGCACGCGGCCTCGATGACGTTGGCGAACCACCCGGCCATGATCTCCTCGTTGATCATCGGCAGCGCGGGCAGGACGCGGATGAACTCGGCGCCCCAGCGCGCGCCGCTGTCGCCGAGCTCGGCGCTGGGCGACGTCGGCCGCGGCACGCTCTCCTCCGGCACCGCCTCGGTCGGGTCGCCCACGGCGAGCGACATGATCGCGTCGGCGTACGTACCGACGTCGGGCCGGATCGCGGCCACCGTCGCCATCCAGGCGGCGCGGTGCTCCTCGCCGATGTCATCCCACTGCGGCGGCTTGACCTCGGGCGTGCCGACGATCTCGAGCTGGGCGGCGATGTGCGCCTGGAACGCCTTGCGGGCGAGCGAGACGATCAGCGGCTCCATCACTCGGCCCCTTCCGGCGGCGTGGTCTCGGGCGCCCACGGCGTGCGGTGGACGAACGCGGTGGCGATGACGCCGCCCAGCCACAGCGCCTCGGGGAGCTCGGCGATCGCGGTCCGGTTGAGCCCCCAGTGGCCGCCGCACGAACAGACCACGAGGAGCTGGTTGTGCGTCGCCTGCTCGGCGATCACCACCTCGTGCTTGGCGTCGGGCCCGTCGACGTGCTCGCCGATGCCGTGGCCGAACCGGCTGCGCTCGGCGTCGCTCAGCGGCTTGTCGGCGAGGTAGTTGTGGATCGCCGCGAGCGCGTCGCGCGCGGTCGCCGGATCCACCGGCGTCGTGTAGGGGGTCGAGATCAGGATCGGCGGGGTCTTGGGCACGGTCAGGGTCCTTTCGTGGAGGCGTGCTCTAGGCACGTCATGCAGCCGGGGTTGGTGCCGATCGCGCGCTTGCAGGTCGCGCACGCGGGCGGCGGGTCGTTGCCGATCGAGACGAGGAACGGCGGCTCGTAGGTGGCGTTGCTCGCGGCGAGCGCGCCAGCGCGATCGATCAGGCCGTCCCACCGCACGGCGCGGGTGTCGTCGGCCTGGAGGAAGACGGTCATGTGCACGAACTGCGCGCCGTCGTCGCTGCGCACCACCGAGCCGGCGCCGAGGCTGTAGCCGACGATCTCGCCGCTGGTCGCGCGGATGTTCAGGTAGGTCGACATCGCGTCGCAGATCTTGGTGATCGCGTCGCGCGCGGGGACGCCGACCATCGGCAGGGCGGCGGCGAGCTCGGCGCCGGCGTCGCGCACGACGGTGCCGACCATGAAGCGGCAGAGCACCACGCACCGATCGGCGTCGGCCACCTCGCGCACGATCAGCGCGGCCTGGCCGCCCTTGCGGTTGCCGGCGTACGCCACGCCGGGCACGAGCTCGCCGGCGGCGACGCACTCCTCGTAGGTCCCGCTGGCCAGGTAGGAGCGATCGCTCGGGAGCCCGTCGTCGAACGTCACCGCCGCGATCAGGACGTGCGTCACGACACCGCCGCGGCGCTCGTCGCGAGCGTCTGGAGGAGCCACGAGATCGCGTCGTCGAGGGTCAACGCCTTCACCTCCGGGCTGAACAGCCTGGCGTCGTGGGCGGCGGCCCACAGCTCACGCGGGCAGAGGCCGCCGCGCTGCGCGAGCCGCTCGAGCGTCTGATCGTGGTTGTCTTGCGCGCGGGCGCGGAACGGCTCGACGAACGCCCACGGCACCGAGCGCGGGCAGTCTGGGCGCGCGCGGTCCTCGCCGTTCGACAAGAGGATCGGGAAGCGGTGCGGGCCCACGCGGGTCAGCCCCCGTGCCCGGCCGGCAGCGACACGCTGTAGGTCGCGCCCATCACCGCCATCGCGACCAGGTCGACGAGCGTGGCGTCGCACCCCTCGATGTCGGCCAGGCGGTGCACCTGCATCCCGCGGTTGTGCCAGTGCGGATCGTCGATCCGGATCTGGGCTTGCTGGTACGCCGACGCGACGAGGTCGGCGACGGTGTGCCCGGAGGCGAGGTAGTCGCGGCCGTTCACCACCACCGTCGCACGCGCGATCGCGGGGCGCTTCACCGAGCGCGCGCGGGCGATTCCGGCGCGCGCCGTTGTCACCGCGTGCTCGAGGTCGAGCAGGGCGGCAGCGAGCTCGCGCCCGACAGGAACCACGTCGGCCATGAGGGTCGCGAGCTCCCTGCCCTTGTTCAGGAGCATCTCCATCGACGGCAGCGCCTCGGGCGCCACGTCGTGCGTCGTGAACACGGCGTCGATCTGCTCGTAGATCCGCGCGCGCAGGACGTCGCTGTGGCTGGTCTTGCGCGGGCCGTCGAGCGCCTTGCCGAGGTCGGCGCCGCGCGCGTCATCGGCGGCGGCGGACAGGCCGCGGCGCACCTTGTGGAACTCGTCGGCGTCGTGCAGGGCGCGGAGGGCGTCGGCGCGGTCGCCGCGATCGCTCGGGTCTGGCATGGGTCGGGTCCTTTCAGATCAGGTCGAAGATTGCGCCGCAGAGGCAGTGCCCCTGCGCGGGGAGGGTGGGCGCGCCCGGCATCTTGATCCGCTGGTCGCGGCAGTGCGAGCACAGCACGAACCATTCGCGGCACGATCCGCACTGGATCGCGCGCCCCGGCTCGGCCGGGATCGGCGTCACCCGGCAGCGCGGGCAGGCGACGTTGATCGACATGATCGGCGCGGCGAGCTGACGGCGGGCGCGGAAGTCGTCGGCGACGTCGGCCAAGATCCCAGCGGCGACACCAGCGGGGCCGGCGGTGCGCGGTGCCATGATCGGCTTGCCGAGCAGGGCGGCCACCTCGGCGCCGGGCATCTCGCGATCGCCGGGCTGCGCCGGCGGGTAGCGGACGGCCGCGAGCCGCTGGATCTCCGGGTCGGCCCACGTGTCGGGCGCCGGCGGCGTCGCGTCGTGCACCTCGGCGCCGACCGCGACGAACATGGGGACTTTGCCGTCGGCGTCGCGCAGCACGGTGCCGCCGCAGGCCGGGCAGGGCTTGCCGCTGTCGATCGCCTGGCGCCCGATCCCGCAGGCCGCGCAGCGCCAGGGCGGTACCGATCCGGCGGTGCCCTCAAGCGCGCGCGGCGGATCGGCGGCTGCGGTGGCCTCGAACACCTTGGCGATCGCCGCGGCATCGAACGCCTCCGCCGGGCCGACCATGAGCGGCGCGAGCAGGCGCGACAGCACGAGGACGAACTGATCGCGCGCCTCGGCGGTGACGCGCTCGCTGTGGCGCAGGCCGTCGAGCTTGAACTCCACCATGCGCAGCGCAGCGCCATCCTTGCCGTTCAGCGCTGCGCACAGCGCGGCGTGGATGTCCTCGCGCTGCTTACGGTACTGGCCGGCGCGCGATCGGTAGCTCTCGAACGCGGCGAGGAGCTCGTCGGGTCCGGGCGGGCCGCCCTCGCCCACCGGCGCGACCTCGTCGATCGACTTGCGCAGCGCCGCCGTGATCCCCTCGATCGCATCCCTGAGATCTGCCATGCGCAAGACATGCGCACGGCGATGCGCACGCTGTCAAGGCTCGAAGGTGCAGTCGGCGACGCCGCGGATGCCGGCGATCTCCCCGAGCGGCGTGCGCGCCTTGCCGACGCCGGCCTCGCAGGCGGGCAGATCCTCGGTGCAGACGTGCACGCGCACGGTCGGCTGTCGAGCTTCACCTCGCCCCACACGCACCACGGCACCGGCGTGGCGAGCCCGGCCGCTGGCGACGCCAGGTGCGCGGGCCGGCGCACACAGGCGAGCCCGGCGGCGAGCGTGACCGTGGCGAGCAGGGTGACCACGAGCGCGGCGGCCAGCCACTCGAGGAACGCGATCAGGACGTCCGTGCCCGTGCGCTTGGCCATGTGCACGATCGTCGGTCACCCCGAGCGACGGCGCAAGATCGTCGATCGCGACCGGTCCGCGGCGCGTGCTCGCTCCGACCTCACCTCCCACGGCGCCTGCTCGGGCGGGTCGAGCCGGTGGTAGTCGTGGCGCGCGTACCAGCGCAGCCGGCGCAGCGCGCGCTCCTTGAGCTGGAACACCCGAGCCGGGCTGAGCCCAAGCATGCTGGCGAGCTCGGCGATGGTGACCGTCGGCCGGCCCTCGAGACCGAACAGGAGCCGGAGGACGTCGCGCTCGCGCTCGTCGAGGCGGGCCATCCAGCGCGGCAACCTGGTGAGGAGCTCGCGGCGCAGGGCCTCCTCCTCGCCGAGGAGCGTGAGGGCGAGCAGGTCCACGGCTCAGCGCCAGCTACCGGGCGGGCCGAGCGGGCGCGCGGCGTCGAGCAGGCGGCTGGTCTCACGCGCGGTCTCGTCCTCGTGCGCGTCGACGAGCCGAGAGCCGTCGAGCTTGAACCACTCGGCGAACTCGTGCTCCCACGCTTGGCGCAGGATGCCCTCGACCTCGTGGCGCGCGAGATCGGGGATCGCGAGCCGCGCCGACGCGGGGATCCAGATCTCGCGCGAGAACATGACCTGGGTGGCCTTCCTCGTGTCGCGGTCGAGCGTGTACATCACGGCGTCCAGGACCACCCCGCCTCGGCGTGGCGTGCACCGCAGCGCGATGGGGATCGGCGACGTGAACTCGTAGCGCTTGACCTCGTCGACGAACTGGGCGGCGAGCGCGCCATCGTCGACGATCGCGCGCTCGGTCACCGGCACACCTCGCGCACGTACACCGCCGTGGCGTGCTCCTCGGTGTGGTGGCGGATCAGCCGCTCGATCTCCTTGTCCTCGACCGTCGGCGAGCGCCACCGAGGCATGCCCGTCGGGCCTTCGATGGTCGCGAGCAGGAGCACGCCGAGGATCTCGTTGTCGTCGAGGGCGAGCTCCACCACCTCGACGCCGTCAAGCCGTCCGAGCGTGCCGACCATGAACAGCGCGGTCGCGAGGTCGGCGAACGGTCGCGGCAGATCGTCCCAGAGCGCGACGATGTGGGTCTCGGAGTCGTGGCGTCGCCGGGACCGGAACGCGACGGCGGAGCGGACGCGGAACGAGGCCGGCTCGTTCTCGAGCGGCCTGCCCGGCCGACCGAGTGACACCGGCACGGTCGGCCGCACCGGGATCCTGCGCACGCGCTCCTCCGGGGTGTGGAGCTGTTGGTACTCGGTGAGCCGGTCGAACGCGACGACGCGGATCACCTGCGCGGCTCCACGCACTTGCCGCGAAGGCCGACGCGCGGGTCGACGTAGCTGCCGCCGCGCGCCTCGCACCGAGCCTGCGATCGGCATTCGGCGGCGCCGAACGCGAGGATCGTGAACAGCATGATCACGGTGACGATCCACCACCACAGCGCATCTCCGCCGTCATCCTTCATACGGGCCTCCTTGTCGGGTCGAGCGAGTCAAGGGCGATCTCGGTGTAGCCCTCGGGCGTTGCGGGCAGGGCGGTCAGGAGTCGTTGGACCTCGGGCGCGGCAAAGGCGTCGGGCGCGACCGGCAGCGCGTCGAACCCCTCGCGCAGCGCAGCGCGCAGCCGCTCGATCCCGAGGCGCGTCATGATCACCAGGTCGATCGGATGCCCGCGGCCGACCTCCGGTGCCAAGCACCTCGACGGTCGACCAGCGGCGCCCGCACGCGCTGCATCGCCGGCGGCGGCGCAGGCTGTCGGCACCCGTCGACCACGGTGGGCCGGGTCTCGTGCACGCTCGACGGCGCGCCGCACGGTGCACCTCACAGGTCGATCCTCCGGCAGAGCTCGGCGGCCACCGCCGGCGTCTCGAGCCCGTCGGTCACGCCGGCGCCGACCAGGTCGACCACGATCGCGGTGAGCGCCGGCGTGATCTCCTTGCCCGAGAGGATGCGGAGCACGACGTCGACGAGCTCGCGGGCGCGGGCGCCGTTGCGCGAGCGCTCGATCCCGCGTCGAACCCGGCGCCCACGCCGTTCGCCGAGCACCCGACCAGCCGCGCGATCTCGACGTACGGCGGCATCGTCGCCAGCGTGCTCATCCGGTCGATCACGAGCTGGAGGAGCGCGGCCTGGATGGGCGTGAGCCGCTGCGCCCGGGTCGACGCGTCAACGCCGCACCTGGCCGCGCGCACGTGCTTGCGGTGCTCGGCCAGGTGGCCGGTGCAGAGCTTCCGGCTCCGGGCGTCGCAGGGGTTCGGGCACCGGCGCCGCGAGCACTTGAGCCGGGCGGCGGCTGCGACCTCGTCGATGCGCTCGATCGCCCGGACGTTGGCCGCGATGGTGCGCTCGTTCGAGGCGATCCGGTCGGCCCGCTCCTGCTCGGATTCCGGGAAAATCCACACCCGTCCGGTTTACGTGGCCTGCCCCGTATCGTCAAGCACCCTACCGCTTGAGCGACGCTGTTCCACGAAGGTTCCACGTGGAACCTTCGGACGGGATCGGCACCTGATGGCGCCGGTACGACATGCGCCTGCGGGGCGCGAGTTGGATGAGCGCGCCGCGCTGGCCGGAGTCGACCAGCACGACGGCAGTCCAGAGCGCGACCAGCCGGCGGCGCTCACGAGGGTCGGCCGTCGCGGGCTCCGGCTGCATCGTCGACAGCCACGACCAGATCTCCCACCGTGCGCGGTTGTGCCATGTGCATCCGAAGTGCACGGCTCGGTCCGATTTCACCCCGCAGGGAGGACGCGCGGTTGTACAGCCGAGCGCAGGAGTAACGCGTGGCGCCTCCGCACACCGCGCTCCCACGCCCGCTCCCCGTCCTATGCCGAAACTGGACACTTTTGTCCTATTCGGGGTTTGGTGGGGCCGGAGGGACTCGAACCCTCTTGTCCAAGATGGCACGCGCTTTACAGGCGCGGTCGGTGTCCTAACCGTCAACGTCCCCAAGACGTCGTAGGTGGGGCAGGACTCGAACCCGCACTGCCCGCGTTCTGAACGCGGCGCCTCCTTCCATTTGGCTACCCACCCGCGTGGTGCACGCTCGCACCGCGGTGGGCGGCGCGAGCTACGGAAGGCGTCGATAGCAGTGCATGCCTCAGGCGTAGCAGGTCCGCGGCGCCGGTGTCAACGGTGGCGGTGCTGGGCGAGGCCGATAGTCCGCGCCAGCCTAGGAACACAAGCCCCGTACGAACCGCCAGGATTTACGCTGGCACTGGGCGCATGCCACTCTCCACACCCTCACACGGATCAACGGTGGTCCCGATCTTGGGTAACACCTCCCCGCTCGGCTTTGGTATCCGCGTCCAGCGTGCCGGAGCGTCGCGGCGGCGTCAAGGCAGACCGGTGGCCGTGGCCCGCGATCAACCGGGCCCGTGCCACCTAGCGAGATCCCTGATGGGTGAGCCCTGTCGGGGCTGGCCGGCGTCTCGCGCGCCGTCCACTTCGGGGAGCTACCTCGATGCTGTCGGTGGATCGACCGCCGGGCTAGCAGCCCGTGGCGTCGACCATGCGCCTACGGCTTGGGCATCGTCAAGCGCCGTGTGCCCTCGGTGATGGGCGGGCGCTGGATCGGCGTCTCGGGGTCCAGGTCGATGTGGATCTCGATCTGGCAGAGGCCCTTGGTGAACAGCTTCACCTGATCGCGGGTGATGCCGAGGGCGCCCGCCAGGTACTCCAGCTCGTCGAGCCCGATGGGGTACTCGTTCTTCACGAGCACCGAGGCGGACCAGTGGAGCACCGAGACCGACACGATGCGGCTCGGGCCGGGGAACGCCTTGCCGACCAGCTCGCGGAACCGCTCCTCGCTGATGCACTCCTGCATGCGGCGAGCATCGCCCCGGGCGGTGACGCCGCGCTAGCCCCTTACGGGCGGCGGATGCAGCGGAGGAACACCTGCGCCGCCATCGAGCCGGCCGCGCGGGTCGCCAGGATCTTGAACTGCGCCCCCTTGGCGATGACTCGCTTGGCCTTGTCGATCGTCGCGGCGCGCGTGACGGTCTTGTCGACCGCGGCGGCCATGGCGTCGGTGATCGCCGCGGCGGCGGCGTCCTGCACCTGGATGGTGTTGCCCGCGCCGGCGACATCCTTGATCAGGGAGACCTCGAAGATTTCCATCTTGAACTGCGCCACGTAGGTGTAGGTCGTGGTCGCGGCGTCGGGGATGTCGATGGGGATCACGACGTCGTCGCCGCCGGCGGTGTACGCGGGCGAGACGGCGGCGTTGGCGACCGCGCCCACGCCGATGGTCGTGGTCTCGCCGTCGGTCACCTCGCGCGTCTTGAACACGGTGCCGAGGCCACCGGCCGCGGAGGCCGCGAGCACCGCCTCGACGTTCGCGGGGATGTCGTCGATGACACCCTGGCCCTGCGAGGCCAGCACGCCGACGTAGGGGGCGGGCAGCGTTGCAGCGCCCTCGGAAACGTTGAGCACGAGCGTCTTGGCCACGAGATCCTCCGGGTGAGTACAGGCCAGACGCTACCCGTTGCCGGAGACGAGCGCTAGATCCTCACGCCGACGGGTTCCCCGCTGCCGGGCCTGCGTTCGGGATCACCCGGACGACGCGCACGGTGCCGCTGGCGTCGCGCCACAGCGCGAGCGAGCTCAGGCACTCCGGGCAGCCCGCGGCGCGCGCGGCTGGCAGCGCCGGCGGCACGACGTCGTCGGGCACCATGAGCACGGTGCTGCACTTCGGGCAGCGTATGGCGACCTCGCGCGACATCAGAACGGGATCGGTAGCTCGCAGACGAGCCCCCGCAGCATGACGCTGCCGGCGCCGTCGGTCTGGGCGCGGAGCTCGTCGACCTGGCCGGCGAACACGAACCGATCGCCCGGCTGTAGGCCCACCGTGACCTGGGCGCCGCGGAACAACTCCGGCGCGATGTCGAGCATCACGAGGATCTCGAACCGCGCCGGGCCGTCGTAGCTGTTGACGTACCACCCGCGGACCTCGCTCGAGCAGGTCACGGTCGGCAGCCCGCGCTTGCCGGGTCGCGCCGGCACGTCGAGGAGGACGTCGACGGTGGCGGTGTGGCCGCGCGCGAGCTCGACGCGGTAGCACGCCTCCTCGCACGCCTCGCACGGCCACCCGCGATGAACGAGACCGGCCTTGTAGTCGCGACCATTGACACCGGCTCCCAGGCACGGCCGGCCGCAGAGCGCCTCATGGTGTACCGGCATCCAGCTAGTCGAGCCGGGGGGCACGACGCGGATTCTGCGGTGCTCGACGAGCATGCCGCAGGTACGACAGGAGAGGTCCCGCGGCCGGCCGACTGGGAACCCGAGGCTCACGCCGGATTGGCTTCCATCGGGCCGGAGGCGCCGGTGCCCGCGGTGACGAGCACCTTCTCGGTGTGGGCGGCCTGCGCCCGCAGGCGGTCCGTCATGCCCTTGCGGTCGGTCTTGTTCGGCGGCGTGGCGGTGGCCAGGAGGTTCGCCTGGTGACGCGCGAGCGCCATCCACTGTTCGAGCTCGTGCTCGAGGCGCGAGATGATCGCCTGGCCGACGATGTTGGCCTCGCGCTGGTAGCGAAGCGCCTCCATCAGGTCGGCGTGCGCGCGCAGAGCACCGGGCACGTCAGCGATGTTCAGGAGCTCGGCGGGGCCGGGGAGGACGAGCTTGCGGCTCGTCTCGGGGATGTTCGACTCGTTGCGGTGCATGGGTGTCTCGCAGTGCGGGATTTCGAGCGCTCGCGCGGCCTCGGGATTGAGGTACGCGTGGAAAGTGCCGTCCGGCCGCGGTGTCGCGGCGAGCTGGCGGAGCATATGGAGGGCGAGGCCGAAGTCGCCGGCGGCGATCGCGCCCTCGATCGCGCGCTGGGTGGCGTTGGCGATCCCGGGCAGCCCAGCGGCAGCCTCGGCCTTGGCGGCGTCGATCATCTGGCGCGCCGCGATCGCATCGTCCGGCGCCGGGAATCGCGCGAGCAGTGAGCGGAGCGGGCTGGGCCCGCGGCCGAGTTGGTAGCGCACCGTCTTGCCGATCGCGCGCCGCATCGCCCGGGTGTCGGGGATGGTCGCGAACATGTCGGCGCGCTGGACGCTGGACAGGTAGGTGATCCAGCCGCCGGGCCCATACGTCGACAGGAACAGCGTGAACCCCACCGACGCCGGCAGCATCGTGCGCAGCCTGTCGCCGATGCCGCGCGCCAGCTCGCGCAGCCGCTTCTCTTGGCCGGTCATGCCGACACCGAGAGGCCGGCGGCGACCAGGCTGAGGCGGTGGAACTCCTCGCCAGGGTAGCGAACCCAGCGCGGCGGCGATTCCGGGTAGATCCCGGTTTCCAGCGCGCGCCGGGCGAGGTTGAGCTCGGGCGGGAGGTCGGCGTACGGGGTCCGCTCGAGGAGCCACACGCCCGCGACGCGGTGCTCGACCACCCACAGCGAGCAGGCCGCGCACGACGGCGGGCCCGTCGGCACCGGCTGGCCGAGGTGGTCGACCTTGATGTGCACGAGGTCGAGCCCGTCGAGGTCGGTGACCATGCCGCCGCTGTAGCCGGCGACCTGGACGATCGCGGCGTCGATCGCGCGCCGCTCGGCGTGCACGCACACCAGCGAGCACACGCTCACGCCGGGCCGCACCTCGCGCGTGCAGGTGCCGTCGCAGCGCCAGGGCGGCGGCTGGCCGTTGAACCCGGCACCGATCACGGCGGTGGGCGCGTACACGGCGGCGGGGTTGAACACGGCGGCGCCGCGGCGGCTCTTGCGGCACGGCGCGCAGCGGGCGGCGGCGATCGCGGCCTCGATGGCGGCGCCGAGGAGCTGGGGCGGAGGGTTGCCGATCACAGGATCCCCACCTGTTCGAGGAAGGCCGTGTGCGACGCGTCCGAGGTCGTGAGGTTGACCTTGGTGTCGCGCAGCGCGACGACGGTGCAGGGCCGGCCGTCGGGCGGGCCGGCGTAGCGGCCGACGCACACGATCTCGCAGCGGCGGATGTGGTAGCACTCGCCGTCGGTCCCGACGAGGGCGACGAACTCCGGCGGGACCGGCGGGCCGGGTTGGGGCCACGTCGGCGGCGCCGGCGCGGGGGTCGGAGCGGTGACCGCATCCGCCCCGGACCACCAATGCGGCCCGGGCGCCGGCTCGGGGTCGAGCCACCGCTTGGCGTAGCAGTCCGAGCAGAACGCCCCAGCGGGCGCCGGGCGGCCCTGTGGCGCGTTCTCGGTCGCCCGGGCGCCGCAGTCGTAGCAGGTCACCTCGGCGATGACGGACGCCAGGGCGGTGCGCGCCACCACCTTCCATGACTCGCGGGCGTTCTCGGTGAGCTCGCCGAACGCGACGTAGTTGGTGCCGAGGAAGTCGCCCCGCATGACGTACAGGCGCTCGGCGAGGTGATCGAGGTTGACCTCGATCGCGCTCACAGGGTTCCTCGGAGGGCGCCGAACTCCTTGATCGGCAGCGTGCCGCCGGCCATCCAGGTCGCGAGCGCCTTGATCTCGATCGGCGTCGCCCACACCGCGACCAGCCGGCCCTGCGTCGTCCAGATCTCGACCTCGCGCTCGTCGGCGACCTCGCTCTCGTCGGGCGCACCGATGTCGAGGCGGACCACCTGGCCGCGGAGGATGTAGCAGCCGCCGCGGGCGGGATCCGGCACGTCTTTGTCGCCCTCGCCGTGGACCAGCAAGAGCGTCGGGCTGTGATCGCGATCAGGGGAGATGAACTTGATCGGTGCGATGCGGTCGGTCATGCGCATCACCATGCGCATGGCGCCACGCGGCCGTCAAGCGCTACGTGTTCTCGATCGCCCGGCGCAGATCCACGCGCGGGCTGAGCTCGCCCCACGGGTGCACCGAGAACAGCTTGGCGGCGCGCACGATCCGGTTGCGGAGCATGGTGTGCCCGCGGACGCTGGCGACCATGCACTCGAGGCGGCGGGCCTTGCGCACGTCGGCGACCCTGGCGGCGGCGCGGAACCCGTCACGACCGAACGGATCGACGTGGCGCGCCCGGCGCACCTCGGCCGCGGCGAGCGACAGATCGAGCGCGGCCCGGTCGATGCCTTTCTGGAGGGCGTTGGCCGCGACGACGCGCAGCGCCCGCAGGACCGAGGCGTGGTGACGGCGGAGGCGCTTGCGACGCTGGATCTTGGTGGTGTCCATGCGCACCACGATGCGCACGCGCTGTGCGCACTGTCAACGGAGCCCGTGCGCACTAGCAACCTGGGGCGCCGATCTTGACAACATCACCCGAGGCCGTGGCCGGGCGGCGCGACGAGCTCCACCGCCTCGCCGCCGAACATGATCGCCTTGCGGATCAGGAGCGGGTACGACGCCAGCGCGGCGCGGAGCTCCTCGCCGGTGAACAGCACGCCGCGCTCCTCGAGATGCTGGACGAGCTGGCGCCAGCCGGTCGGCCCGGTGCAGTAGAGCGCCCACCGCAGCATCTCGCGATCGAGCTTGCGGTACGGCGGGCCGGACGTCGGCGGGTGCCAGGTCTGGCCGCACTTGATGCACATGGCTCAGCCGCCCTCGCCGAGCTCGGGGATCGCGCCGAGCAGGTCGGGCCGCAGCTTGATCGCCGCCTTGACCTCGACCTGGCGCACCCGCTCGCGCGTGAGGTTCATGGCCTCGCCGACCGCCTCGAGCGTCACGCCGCCCTTGTCGGCGATGTCGAGCGCGCACGTGTCGGGGATGTCGTCGAGGGCGCGCACGTAGATGGTCCCGCTCGCCGGGTTGACGTCGAGCCCCAGGTGCCACTTGCAGCCGTACCAGGGGCACGGGCGGGCCTCGTTCGCGCCGCCGGGCTGGCAGTCGCCGCGGACCTGCGGCCTCGGCGTCGCAGCGTGGGCGCGGAGCATCGGCAGCATGTGCGGCTCGGCAGCCACTCGGCGCACCTCGATCTTCTGGGCGGCCCGATTCTCGCCTTTCGAGCGCCCGCCGCGGACGTACCGCCGGCGCCGGCGCGGCCGGTCCGGGTGCGTAGGGTCGTACGCAGTCGGGACGTCGGCGGCGGCCTCGTCGAGGTCTGGATCCTCGGCCTCGGCGTCCCAGTCGACCTCCGCCAACCCAGTGATTTCTTGTGGGCGATCCATTCGGTTCTCCCAAGCGATCGGGCGATCAGTTGCGCGGCGGCGGCACGACGCGCCCGGAGCCCGAGCAGATGCCCTTGAACTTGCCCGGCGGCGGGTGCACGCCGACCTTGTCGCGATTGTGCGGGTTACGTCGCACGCCCTTCCGGCAGACCGGGCAGAGCACGTTGTCGAGCACCGGCATGGCTCGATCGT
>Ga0334722_10000708_pt1 | contig 47032 bp, 77 predicted proteins | sample C3_bottom_MG_FD_207210 | JGI IMG/M metagenome (GOLD analysis project Ga0334722, IMG submission 207210) | Sediment microbial communities from Yellowstone Lake, YNP, Wyoming, USA - C3_bottom | ecosystem: Environmental > Aquatic > Freshwater > Lake > Sediment | place: USA: Wyoming | collected...
AGCTATTTTGGCGTGCATCTCTGCACCTAGAGCTGAAGTTCTGTTGGGTGTCTCTCAACACGCTTTGGTGTTGGTCAGTGCGGGGTTTCCTGTTCGCCGACGCGTTCTCGAAAATGTGGATCGTGCGTGTCGCGCGACGGATCTCAGCCAACGGATATCGACGCAGCACCCTCGGCACGCAGAGCTACTCGATTGCTTGGCGCGTCTTCGTAAAGAAGAACGCGATCTACGTCAAAAGATCTTCAGTGCAGCCCAAGTGCTGTTCGAGGATCGGGCCTACGACTCGGACGACGTCGCGGTGGCGCTCGCCACCGCGTGCATGAGCATCGGCATTCCCGTCAAGATCATCGCTGCTTCGTACAAAGGCCGTGGATCGTTCGTTCACGTCTACTTCGCTGTGCGCGACGAGAACGGCACGTGGCTCAAGGTCGACGCCACCGGCTCACGCAGAATGCCTGTCGGTGAAGTGATCCCTGCCGAGAGTGAGATGGAAGAGCTCTGCCTCGAATCGATCTGAGGAGAAGTCGATGACACAAGACAACGACAGCTCACCGCCGTCGCCGCCGAACGGCGCAGAATCACCGACGCCGCCGAAGAAGACTGACGAGAAAGGTCTGACGTTGAGCGGGCGCACGATCCTGCGCTTGTTTCACGAGTTCAACCGCGCGCTCGCAGCAGGCAAGCGCGTTGGAGACGACAGCGGTTTCGAGATGCTTCTGCATCCAACCATGCTCGTGGAGATCAAAGCGCTCCTCTGGATCGCGCACGGAATGAACCAGCGCATCGGCAAAGACACAGAGGTCCAGGCGTACTTGCGTGAGCACGAAGCCGAAGACGTGAAGACCATCGAAGAAGGCATCGGCGGAGACGCCACCGCCGGCTTGATCGACAAGCTCACTGCGATCTTCGGCGTCTGTGAGAAGTGCAAGAAGATGAAGTGCCCCGTTTGTCGGCGTTGTCACGCGTGCGACGGCAAGACCGAAAGCGTCTTGCACTAGGAAAGAACATGAACCTCATCATCGCTCCGAAGGACGATGGCTTCGTTCACCTCGTCTGTGCGAACGGCGCACTACTCGAAGTTCCGGTCTACGAGAAGCATGCGCGCGGAACGAACTACCTCGCGATCATTGACATCGATCCGACAATGCCAGCAGGGCTCAGTCGACGCTGGGCTTCGAAGGGTCGCGGTGCGTGCCTCTACATCGTCGATCAGATCACGCAGTACGATGCGCTCGAGTTCGCTGCCGACTACACCACGAGCGTCGGCACGAGGAAACGTCATCGCTGGTACGGCGTCGTGATCGAGAAGCATCCCGACGAGCTCGTGCTCCAACCGTGTGAGACCGGCGCCGATGCCGTGCTCCACGCGAAGAAGTTTCGCGAAGCGCGTGACGCCAACACCGTCAAGGTTCGGGTCGGGACGTGAAATTCATCGTTCTCCTCTGCCTGATGCAATGTGAAGAGACGGCTGTCGGTGTCGCGACGGTCGATGTCGCAGCGAGCGTGTTGCACGCGATCAAACCGCCATCTAACGCGCTCGACGACATCCACAAGAAATTCGAAGTCAAGCTTCATGGAATGGAGAGAACATGAGCTATCAAGCACCGCCACTTCGACCGAAGTGCAACGGTTGCGGCGCGAAGATCGGCAAGCGTCACCAAGACGGATGCGACATTGCACGGTGTGCGCTCTGCGGCGGACAACTCATCTCGTGCGGCTGCGTGTACGAGGTGAACAGCATGCCTCAAGCAAGTCTTGAGGAGGATCATCCAGACATCTACTCGAACGGTGCTACTGAAGAGATGTGGCTCGTCTACGACGCTGAAGTCGTGAAGTTTGGTGGCCCACTTGTATGGGATGGCGCGTATCCAGGTACGAGCGAAGCAGCAGAGTTCGGTTTGTTTTCGCGTTGGGTGAGTCGCGCGACTGGACGAGTGATTCCGTTTGCGGACGGTACGCCCGGCAAGTGGCAACCGTGCGAACGCGACGATGTCGATGCAGGACCAGATCTCAACCGCCTCGTGTCGATCGCAGTGTGGTCACGCGATAAACGGCGTTGGGTATTGCGCGAGCTAGTGCACTTCATGCCACGCAATGGCTCAGCGACGTGCGACGTCAAGAGCCCTAACGAGTGGTCTTTTACTTGGGCGAACGTTACCTGCCCAGCGTGTCTCGGCACACGCGATCAAGAGAAACGAGCATGAACCTTCGACGGTGGTTTCGCGAATGGCTCGCTCGACGTCGCCTACGACGATCGTTTCGAGAGCTTCTCGCGATCCGTGATCGCGAAAAGAAAGCACGGCAACTCGTCATGGATGCAATGAGGAAGAAATGATCCGCGTTCCCATCCAAGTCATCGCTGCTCGGGCAGTGGCCACAGGCTTTTTCGTTCAACTCAACGCTCTACCTGCGTACCTCAAAGTCGGTACGTGGTTATTTCAGAATGGCCAGCGTTGGCGGATCACGAACTTCGTTCCTCATCACAACGCTGTCTTGGCTGTGGCGCCGGACCCGACTTCCGTCGGCAGATCAGCTCTTCAAGCATTCGCCACCGTTGAATGTCCCACACCAGGTCCCGCCGAAGCCGAAGTACACGCAGAAGGCGTCGTCGCGTTGATGTTTGCGGATGCGACCGTGACGCCCAAGAAGAAGGCGAAACCAAACCGTGCGCTCGTCGTCTTCGCTCACGGGCAAGGAATCGTCCTCTGCTACAGCGGCGATTATCACGTACAGCAGTTCATCAGTGACGCCGGCGGGAGCTCCGACACGTTCGACACCGAGGAGTGCGGCGTCGACTTCAAGTACCCGGGCGATGGTGTGTTCATCGTCGACATGAAGCTCGTCGACGACGGACCTGGTGACTATCCGGGAACGCGTGAGGTCGCGATCCAGTTCTCGAACGCGCGCAAGGCAACGAAAGACGAATGGGACAAGCACCGCGACGGACTCTGGCCGTGGGACGATGAACCTGTCGAACTCGGCAAAGAGCCCGATGGAGTTGTTGGATGAACCACGTCGCGCCTGCGTGGGTGGAAGACGGGATGACCGTCTGGATTCGCTGGAACGGAGAGAAGCGCACCGTGCTCCTCTGCAAAGTTGCGTGCGCTGCGGGACACCACGCGCGCGTCGTAAACGAGCTGTACGGCGTCGACAAATGGCTGCACATCGACAGCCTGCTCGTGACATCCGACGATCCGCACACCTACGACGCGCTGCCATCTCTCGTGGCTTCCTTGTCGAACTCGGGGATGTGATGGCTTCCGCAGATCATTCCAAGATCGAGCACATCCACGCGCCGAAGAACATCTCACTCGGCGTCGATCTCTATCTCGACAAGCGCTCCGGGCTCTTCTTCGCCGATGTCGGTGGCAAGCGCATCGAGAAGCCGACGAAGGATGCTGCGGTCAAGTCCGTACGCGAAGCGCTCGACAAGATCACGCTCGTGGAGTGGCGCCAAGTCATCGTGCTTCGCGTACGAAAACGCGATCTGGAACGTGGTGGCGGAGAAGAGAACAGCATGCACGTCTTCACGGCGTCATGCTCTTTCACCTATTTCCGTCGCGAACGTGCAGCGAATCCGCTCAAGCCGAAGGAGACAATCGAACGCGAGCATTCGATCGAGTTCGAAGAACATGTAGCGGAGGTGCGCGATCGGCACATGAAATTCGGACGCGCTTCACGAAGAGACGCGAAACACGACGCTGATCGCATCGAGGCAGGGATGCGCGCAGATCGCGCTGCATTGAGGTACACCCACCAACCGTACGGCCACTGGCACGACGGGACCACGACTCAAGAGTTCGAGCTGCCGTACACCGAAGAAGCGTGGGCCGGCATCGATCGCATCGCGAAGACGCTAGAAGATGTGCAAGCACGTCTCGACACGTTCGCGAAGACGGCAACCATCGCAACGCTCGCAGCTCTCGCGACGGGTGTGAACACAATCTTGCAGCTTCCGCCTGCAAAAGGAGCGAAGTGATGACGACTCAAGTCACCGCCGATGAGTTGCGACCAGACATCGTGAAGTTGTTGGGCCTCCCCGATAGCGATGTGCTGATGGAGTTCGACATGGAGTACCCCGAGTGCCTCTGCATGGTCATCTTGAAAGACGTCGGACCTCAGAAGATGGAGAAGGTATGTGATTTGCTTCGCAAGAAGGGCGAAGAGAAGCTGCGTCTCTGCGCGAACGTCATCGAGAGCAAGGACGCCGAACAGTTTCGCGGGCGCTCCTTTCGAGGAGCCTACGCGCTGTCTTGGGACCTCAGTGTCGCTACGGTTCGCATGGGGTGAGATGGCAGCCAAATCGAAAAGGCGACGAGTTTTGTTTGCCAGAGCCGGAGGTGTAGCGCGTGCAGCAGCACTCACTCCTGATCGCAGACGATTGATCGCACAAGAAGCTGCACTCGCAAGATGGGCACACGTCGAACCCATCAGCGTTATCGGATCGAATAGGTGCGATCCGCAACCCGAAGGAGCCACGATGAAACACACAGCACCCGAACTCGAACGTCGTCTGCAAGAGAACAAGAAGCGCCAGCAAGCACTCCACGCCGTCGAGTTCCGCGCGATGAAGACGCTCAAGGCGCCGATTGTTTCCACGCGCAAGGGTGCGCCTGGAACGGACGCACACCGAGACATGGATGGCTTCGATCCTGGCGAAGAGCTCCGTCGATTTCGTCTCGCTGTCGAGCTCAATCAATTCGCAGCAGCAACTACACTCGCGTCCAATCTCGACGAGCACATGACGCGCGGTGGTTCACCGCCCATGCCGTGGCTCGGTCCACCATGCATGCGCACGCGCGCCGATCGCGACGTTCGCGACAACGAGGCCACGTGAGCTGCAAAATCTGCGGTGCGCCGAAGTCGGTGTTGACCGAGACAGGACGTTGCAAGAACAGAAGCGGATGCAATCAACGCCGCGTCGAGCGGCGCATCGCAGAAGATCGCAAGCGCGAAGGTCGTCAGTGCATGGCATCGATCGGATCGCGATCGATCCGTTTCTGCACGCTGCGCGAGGGCCACGAAGGACTTCACGCGCAAGGTGTCACCGAATGGGGTGACGAAGAAGAAACCGACGTCGGGCGCACGTTCGCAGCGGTGTTGAGGTCTTCGTCATGAAGCGTCGACCGAAGTGGTTCGTGCTGACGTCGATGAAAGATGTCGGGCCATTTTCGACGCGTGCAGAGGCGCGCATCGAGGCGAAGAAGCTCGATCGACCTTTGCGCGCAGTGTGGCGCGAGCCACCACTCAAGAAAGCAGCAACGTCATGAACAAGAACATCCGCGTCACCTTCGAATCACCGAACGTGACGTGCATCATCGAGATCAGCGGTACGGAGAAGACGCTGGTGCTTACAGACAGCGCTGGCGGCAAGCACACCGTCGTCGGTGAGCGCGCTACATCCATCGCCAACAAAGTGATGGAGCTCGTCTTGGCGTGCGCGTGGGAGTCGACCCTTGGCTACTGAATTTTGCCATCGCTGCATCACCAGCGAGCGCGATCTCAAACCGCACACGGCACCATGCGGTTGTCGTTTTTTCTACTGCACCGCGTGCCGTTCTCAACTTCGCGACAAGATGTTGCCGTTCGGTGAGTGGCTCCAACTATTGGCGCTTGCTCATCGCCGAAATGGCGGTCCGTACAGCGGGCGCCACGAATGCGGTCTCGATGCAACACAAGGTCACAACACACGAACCTGTGCGAAGTGCATCGCAGCGATGCCATCACGTCCAGTCGATCGCGCGAAAGAGCTGTACAGCGACGTTGCCGGTGCAGTGCTTACTTGTTCGTTCTGCGGCAAAAACCAAAACGAGGTGCGGAAAATCATCGCAGGACCGCACGTCTACATCTGCAACGAGTGTGTCGTCGAGATGAACGTGTCGTACTGAGGGAAATGCACGATGAGGCCGGATCTTGCTCGTTTTCTTCTTTCGGTCGCTTACCCGACGCCAGGACTCGTGTTGCGCGACATGATCGATACCGTCGAACGGATCTTGGTAAACGATCCAGACAAGGCCGCTCGCGTCGCTGGTCAGCTCGCCGGCAACGCGATGCGGATCAACCTCCGTGAAGGATGCTTGGTGATTCGATGACGTCCGGTTTGCCCAATCTGCGAGCAATCACTGCACCTTCACATTCGCATTCCCAACGGTTGGCGATGCGTGAGGAAACCGAAATGACATCGATCGATGTACGGACCCGTAAAAACTGCACGCTATCGCGCGCCGAACGCGCGTGGCACTGGCGCACGTGGAACCTCCTCGATCAGATTCGAGTGGCAACCGATGGCGAAGACGCTCGTCAGAAAAACGGAGAGATGACGACGCGTGGACTCTGCATCGCGAAGACGTCGGAGATCCGAGCGTTCGAGCGACGCGGATGGGTACGCGACTTCGACATCGGCGAGCTCTTCGACGACAACGGCAACAGCCGCATGCTCCCGGTGTGGGAGATCACGATCAAAGGCCGTAACGCACTCCACGCTGCAAAGCGTGAGGGGATTCAGTACCTATGACGAGAGTTCGACAAGGAAGCCACGAAGGAAGTGGCTGGTTGCCCATCGAGGAGGAGTTGATTCGTGATGGTTACCTCGCTCGCGTGACCCGCGATCGATACGGCACACCACCGCGTTGGCGATGGGCAGTCGCGCAGCTCGACCAAGTTCAGAGGTGGCTCCACAAGGTCGTCCAGCACGCCTACGCTCGCGGCTACTGTCGCAGTCGCGAACGTGCGATGAAGATGGCCGAGTCAGCGATCGTCGCACTTCAGAAAGCTGAGAAGGCTGCGAAGAAGGCCGAGAAGGAGACCATCGCCACATGAAACCGTTCCTCGAGCCGTGCCGGACGTGCAAGAGACCGCAAGTCGTAGTCGACAGCGGCTCGGTGAACGGAGGAACGGTCTCCGTATGTGGATGGTGCCTGCTCGATCAGCGCGACAAGCTCGAAGCATCCCTACGTGAGGCCACCGAGCGGTGGCAGCTCTACGAGCGTGAGTACATCCTGCCGCTTTACGATCGTGCTCGCGAAGCTGGAATGGATCTTCATGCGCTTGTTCTGGAGAATCCAGGCCAGAACTGCGTCCAACTGTTCGCGAAGCACCGCGTAGAGCGCGAACGCGAGGCCATCGCGAAGTGGTGCGATGCAGAGGCACGGTCGTTCATCCTCGAGAACCCCGATACGCCGGCGGCACAAGCAACAGCCATCGCACTTCGGTTCGTGCGAGACCGCATCCTCCACGCCGACGTCGGGCGGAGCGTTCCATGAAGACCATCGACGACGTGATCGATCTCGTGCAGATGAAGATCATCGACTACGAGGACATGGAAGAGTACGGGTCGAGCACGGAACCAGCGGAAGCGGTCTATCTTCGTCGAGTACGCTTCGCGCTCGGCGTGCTTCGTGGGGTGGTTGAGGAGCTAAATCGTATCGATCCGCAGGCATCCGATGCGCTCGAACAGGGTTTGCAGCTCGTTCGAACCAAAATTACCGTTGCGCTTGTGACAGAGCCGGTACTCGCCAGCGTCATTTCTCTCGTCGAGAACGATCCGGGTGACGTACGCGCGTGGTTGTGGCGCGACTTGAACGCAGGTGGATTCTCCGAGCTCCCTCCTGACGACATCGTGCCCAGCGAAATACGTGCAGCCGTTGCTGCCAAGGCACTGCGGAGGCTTCCACCACGGCGGAGCACTCCGTGAGGAAGCATTCTGTCCCGACGCCTGAAGAGGCACGCGTACGCCCGCCGAACGGTGTAGACCCGGATGTTCAGATCGCGTGTCGAAATTGCGGTCTCTTTGGCGTGAAAGATGGCGAAGACGGCTGCGATTTTTGGGCAGAAGGTCCAGAGGTGCAATGCCTCAAGAAGTACAGTGGTGTGCGCTGCGAACGAACGCACGAGCACAAGGGAGCGTGCCAACAAAAGTGGATGTCAAAAGAAGGCGTGTGGATCGGAATGCGTATTCTCGACCGCAAGACGATCTTCGATGCACCGGGAAGCATTCCGCCTGATGCAGAGGAGCCGTCCTAGAGCGCGACGTCGAGCTGTCCGTCCGGTGGCGTCTGGACGTAGTGCCATGCGTTGGTGGGTGACGGTTGCCAGATGCTCCAGTCCAACCAGAACGCGTGTCCGACGCTCTTCAGGATCGCGTAAGCGTGCGAAGTCAGCATCCAACCTTCTTCGACGGGCTGCCAAGCAGTGCCGTTCCACATCTGCACGCCGATGTAGACGTACCGATCGTTGATGGAGCCGCCGACGATGGTTGGAGGAGGCGGTGGCTCGACACGATCACGTACGGGTTCGATCGCCGGTTGCGTCGAGGCTGGTTGCGTCGAGTGCGTTGTGGATGCAGCAACCGTTTTGGGTCTGAACAAGAAGTACGCACCGAGACCGAGCGCGGCAACTACGCCTGCTCCGATCGCGATCTTGGCTCCATCCGAGATGGGGTTCTCGAAGAGGATCGGGTTCTCGAGGAGCTCGAAACTCGTTTCGCGATGGCTACGCATGCCACGATGGTATCAGCGAACGATTGGCGGCGTCAGCTCGATGAGTTTTCGTGCGCTGTCGCGGTTCTTCTGCGTGTCGAGACCGCGTTCGGCGAGCGCGTGATCGATGACGCAACCGATCTCGTGTTTCGGACGCGTTCCACCGCACAGGTGGCACGTGCCATCTTTCCATTCAAGGAGAAGCAGAGCGGTACTCGTGTGCTCCATGGGAGTTCGATGACACGCCATCGTTACGCGGGAGCGCCTGTGGCGTCGACCCAACCCGTCGCGCTCGGCGGATTTCCGACGAACCAGATCGGCTTGCCATTCGGTGGCGCAAGATCCGTGTCGAAATACATCGTGCCGATGAGTGGGGTGCCAAACACTGTGGTCGGACGGAAGCTTGTCGGACCTGAACCACCGAGCGTTGTGACAGGTGCGTTGAGCAAGGTGCCGCCAAATAGCGGCAGCGTCCCTAGCTGCGCGAACGTGACACCACCGCCGGCTTGTTGGTACGCGAGGATGCTCCCAACGGGGCCGCTGATGAACGTCGGATCGATGTTGGTTGCCTGATCACGCACACCACAGATGCACGCAGCACCAGGCGCAGTTATGCCGATGAAGCTCGTCGCCGGGTTGCCAAGCTTGTAGCCGCCGTCGTCGATCGACACGAACACGATCGCGGGTCCGCCTCCCACGGGAGGACAGTCGATCATCGGACGCGTGCCCATGTTCTGGTATTGCGCGGAGAGCTCCGCGAAGATGACCGACGGAAAGCCTGGCGCCGGCGGATCGAACACGAGGCACTGCGCCGTCGTCGGGTTTCCCTGAAGCACGACCGAGCCAACGATACGTCGGAGATTACGTAGCACCGCGCCCGTCTGCATCGTAACGACGTCTTGGAACGGAAGACGAGGTCGCTCGAACCAGCATTCGTGAAGATCGTAGGTGCCAAGTGGAATGAGGAGGTTGCCCGGCGTCGGATCATCGACGTAGATCGGAAACGGACATTCGGTCGCGTTGACGAACCCCATGACATCGGCCCACGTCCTCGCGTCGCCGCCACCAGCCGGCTTCCAGAGGATGCCGCCGTGGCCGCTCGCTCCACCACCGTTGCGCGGAGGCAATGGATAGGTAGCTGCTGCGAAGCTCGCGCGTCCTAGAGCACCGCGCATGATCAACCCTGCGCGTAGATGAGCCAGTCGAACGTCGGTCGATCGAGCACGCCGTCGGTGCGGAGCGGGAGCGGCGGCAGTTGCACTTGCCCCACTTCTTTCTGGAGAGCGGCGAGCTTGTCCGGCGTCACCATCTTGTTGAGCGCGACTTGGAACTGCGCGAGGCCCTGCGCGAACGTCGGCGTCGCGGACGTCATCGGTTGATCTCGTACGTACGTGATGTTCTGGCCGGGGCTGCCGGCCGCGATCTGTGCGAGATTGACCTTCGCCATGATGATCTGCGCCGGATCGGTGATGGCCGCCGTGTTCGCGTTGTGCCTCATGTAGAGGTACACGCCGCCACCAGCGAGAGCTGCCGCGACGAGAGCGAGGAGGATGCCGCCTCCACCAGGATTCTCCGTAGCAGGAACGGGATTCTCGTGGCCGTACTGGTGACGCGCATCGACAGCGTGCTTGGCCAAGAGGATGGCTTGGCGGAACGTCGGTGCGCATCGTTTCCCGCGACCACCGCTGTGGCCGTAACACCAACGTCCTCCTTTGACCTTCGAGATCACCGTTTGGGTGCCTCGGTAGTCGAAGGTGAAAGGGCTGATGGGATCGTGCGCGATAGGAGCGAGAGCGCTGTGCATGCTCCGAGACTATCACCAAGTTTGGTAAGTCAAGCGAGAAGTCGATCGAGATGGATCGCGACGTCCCATAGATCACCCTCATCGCAGATGTACGGTGCAACGATGCGTGCGTAAAAGCCGCGCTCCATCGCGGCTTCACACATGCTCGCGATGAACGCTTGAAACTCTTCTTCGCTCTCGTACGCTGCGCGCGTATCGCAGAAAATATGAGGCAGCTTCGCACTACCGCGAGCCTCACGGGTGACAAGTTCCTCAACTAGATGCAGGGCGTCCATTCGTGGCTCCCTTGTCGAACTCGATGGTACTCTCCACGAGGCACCATGGCGTACATCGAAGACAAAGACCGCGTCGACAAGATGACGCGCAGGTACGAACCCAAGATCGTTCGCCTTCTCACGAGCATCGGTGAAGCGTTCCAAGCACAAGGCTTCATGGTCGAAGGACCGTTCGAGCACCACGACGAAGAACCGACTTGGGAGCTCAGCGTCTATCCACCGGTTGCAGAGTCGGGTGTGCGAACATCAGGCGACCCGGATCTCGTCGATGTCTCGATCCACATCGCCCTTTCAGAGCATCGTGACGGCGAAAAAGGCGGCATGTCGTTTTTGCTCGATACCGCTCACTACGGTGGCGCCATCATCGGTGGGTTCGCACCGTTCAACTTCACCGATCAAGTGTGGGTGCCGCGCAACGACAGAGATGAAGTCGAAGATCGCTGGGAGATCTTCGTCAACGGCATCAATCCCCACGCCGTCGTCGAATCGGTCAAGAACTTCTACCAGCGGCGCAAGAAATGATGTCGCGAACCGTTCGCCGCGCAGCGCTTCTCGGTACGGCAAGCGGGATCATCGTCTTTCTCAGCTATCTGGTCATGCGAAAGAGCGCTCCCTCTGCGCTTCCAGCATCGATGCGTGTCGCGCTCATCGGTGACAGCCTCGCTGTTGGACTAGGACCGCAGCTTCAGAAGCTCGCCGCGAAGGACAACATTCCCTTCCAGTACGAAGGTCACAGCGGCACGACACCAAAACAGTGGGCTACGCACGCAGTCGAGTGCGGACAGTGCGGCGATTGGCTCGCAGCGTTCAAGCCCACAATCGTTCTCGTGGTCCTTGGGACCAACGATCTTGGCTACACGACGCCACCGCGAAGCTACTACGAAACGATTCGCGACCGCATCCAAGCGCTCGGCGCAACTGTTGTGTGGGTTGACCCGCCGACGATGCCGAATGATCGATTGGCAGCCGTGCGAACAGTCATCGCATCACTCGGTGTTCCGGTATTTCCGCCTGCGAACATCCCGATCAGCCGAGATGACATCCATCCAGTAAGCTACGTCGGTTGGGCGCAGCAAATCTGGCAAGCTATTCGGAGCTGACGCTAGAAACGACAAGGGAGCCACGAAGGTGTAGCTTAGCCTCGTAGCCACCCGATCTGTGGTGAGGGAGTTCGACCATGTCCGTCTTTGGTGACGAGGAATACACGCTCACGGACATCGTGGAGTACGTGAACAAAGTCGCGATGCAGCTCGAGGGCCAAGGACTACCCGCTGCTCAAGTTCAGCAGATCATCGACGGTTACGGTCAGTTCGTCTTTGACGAATGGATCGAGGGCACATCAAGCAAGCAGCTCGCGCAAGAGTTCTTCAAGATGTACCAGACGCGCGTGCCGATGCAGAAGCCGACAAGGTCGCTCTTCAAGTTGAGCCGCTACGTTTCGTTCATCGTCATCGACCTCGTGAACTTCGGGTTCGATCTCGAAGACGCACTCATCATCGTGGATGACTTCGACGAAGCAGTCGTCGGATGGTTTCCGATGGTCGAACCACGCGTGGCTGCGCGACGACTCGGCGTGATGAATCGACGTCTGGCGGCGGGTATCGCACTCCACGAGGGTTGATATGAGCGACCTGCCGAAGCCGTGGCCTGCTTGGGCGGTTCTACTTGCTGTCAGCGGATCGTTCGCTGCTGGAGTCGGCGTGGTGTGGGCTGCGGCTAACGCCTTCGACAAGTTCCACAAGAACCCAACGAACTCGAACTCGAACGTTCGGTTCGTGACGTGGCTCGGAGACGCGCAGCGTCGACGCGGTTCGTGGATCTACACGTGGAACAGCGCACCCATCGCTCTCGACGTCCTCCAGTACGCCTATCAGCGTGGGTACCACGCTGGGCGCAACGGATTCATCAACGAGAACCCCGCTGATTTCCAAATCGAACGATCATCACCTGATCTTCGACTCGTGACCATCTGGTACGAAGGCTATCGGCGCGGCTACGTGGAAGCACAAGTCGACAGAAACAAGCCGACGCTTCGCCTGCGTCCTGTGCGCAACCCGTACACACCGCCGAGCACGAGCTTCCCCGTCTACGAGTACAAGCTCGTGCAAGACAAGCGCTCTAGTCGGTGGCTCGTTGTTGAGCTCGTACGCAACTCAACGATGGATGATCCGTTCTACACAGGGAAACCTGCACACTCGAAAGTGCAGTTCGTGTTCGGATCACGTAAGGAAGCCTTCGACTGGGCAACGCACCACGCGCAGTACATCGCTAGTCGGCAGTTGAACAACCCGAACGCGGTGCGTGTGCTTGATGAACGTGGAGCGTGTCTCTACGCTGTGCAGCCCACATGGAGAAAAGGTTCCAGCGATCCTCGATGGGGCAAACTCGCCGGTCGATCCGTGCCGTGGTGGACCGAGATCCCGTGCACGTGATCTAGCGCTTCGTCCTGAACTCGGGACGCTTCGCGGACCAGCAGGACTTGATCCAGCTCGCGGGGATCTTGTCGAAGGTCGCGACTCGGAACATCGTGCGAAGGATGTGATCGGTATCCTTGAAGAGGCGCGGCATCTCAGCGAAGCAGCGGAAGAAGATCTCCTCGCGTTCGTTACCGTACGATCCCGTCTCGACATCGGGACTGAAGAGAACACGCGTCGGAACATCGACGGCGCACATCACGCTGTCTCTGTCGGGCGGGATGTAGCCCGGTAGTCCGAGCTCCTTCGCGATGATGTGACGAAGGCTGTCTTCGGCTTCGAAGCCGGCGAGGCTGTTGCCGAGCGCGTAGGCGTAGTCGGCGGAGAGGTACACCACCTTGGCTGTGTCTTGGCAGCGCTCGAGTGCGTAGCCCCACGTCCAAGCCGGAAGATCAGCGCGTGTGACGCCGTAATCGCTGAGCACACCGTCGACGAACTTGTTGCAATCGAGGAGCTGCCGGCGCGGGATGACGCCTTTCTCGAGCAGCGACGAAGCGTTGCCGAGGTACGACCCATGATAGAGCCGCACGGTAGGACCCAGGATGTCCCACGGTCGCACGCTAGCGCCGGTGTTTCTGCCAGTTCTCATCCCAACCCGGTGGCCACGGCCACGAACTCTTGTCCTCGTCGAAGTTCGTGCCGTCGAACCACTTGTTCGGCAGGTTGAGCACTTCACCGTTGTAGAGCTCGCGGAACGTGATGAAGCCGTTCGGATACGTGACGCGAGCCTTCTGCGGGTTCACGAGCACGAGATCGCGCGCGCACTTCGGGCAGCCTGTGTACTGGATGGCGATCTCGACAGGAGTGTCGCCGGCTCGAACGCGATGTTGGCGCATGGTTTTCTCAGGAGTAGATGCAGATGTAGAAGCTGCCGTAGTTGGTGTCCAAGCCCAAGTTTGTCAGATCCGTGTATCGCGCTGTCGTTGTCGTGGGTCCGGTCCAGAATGCTGTAACTACCCACTCGAGCTTGGTCAGGAAGCCAGGGCGTGAAGTCGGTCCTGTTCGGATGTTCCAACCACCTGCGGTGAGAACATTTCGGATGTTGGCTTGCGAGAGTGTGCCGTTACGATCGAAGACTTCAAACCAGTACAGCTTGCCGTGTTGCAGCGTCACGATGTCAGAATCAAGAGCTTGCCACGCATCGCTCAACCAGTCGTCGGGTCTGCAATCGTTGCTTGTGTGCTTCGGCGGTGCCGATGGAGTCGATGGAGTCGACGCTGATGCTACCGGCGCATTACGCCTGCGAAGCAGCCACACGACAGCACCGAAACCTCCCAACACTAGACTGATCGTGATGGCGGTCTGTGCGTTGCGCGAAAGCGGATTCGATCGAGGGTTGTACTGACGTGGCATAGCTGGTCGATCGAGATCGGACGGAGGACACGGCACATCGAGTGGCCCGGCAGCCGTCGACTTCACGGCGTAGATGCACACGCCTTGTTCATCGAGTACGCGGATTGCGTTCGGATTCGGCTGCATACGCTGCGCGAGATCGAGCGCGTAGCTCTTGGCGACGTTGAGCGCTTCTTTGCGTGGCTCGAGCTGCGACGTCATCTTCTCCACTTGAGCCGGCCCGTACGGAGGTTGCTCGAAACGCAAGACATTCCATCCGGCGTACACGTCCTGGCGGATCTGAAATGTGTGCTTCGACGCGAGATGCGGTGCGCGTGCCGGAACGGTTGGTGCTGGTGGCGGCGCGGGTGGAAGTTCGGGCGCACCAGGTACCGACAGTGTTGCGTCGCCAAGAAGAAGGATGCCGCGCGCATCTGCCTCACGAACAGCGTCATCCGAACGCGTTGCGAAGCGTGCAAGCTCGACAGCGTGCCAGAAGTCTACGACCTCATCTTCAGGAACTTGGACAACTGGAGTTGCTTCGGCTGCTTCCAGAAATGCATGCATCGCTGCACGCCTGAGATCAGTGTCGTAGCCAGAGTCTTTCCACTCGTCTCCGACGAAGCCCCACGTAGCATCTGCCAGTTCCCACTTGGCGCTCAGGGTCCTGTCATGGTGTGTCGTCAAGCGCCAGAGCGCTCGCACTCCCCACACTCCCTCGCGCTCGATGCGATCCCACAACTCTTTCTTTTCTTGTGGGTCCTCCAACCAACTGTCGTCGTACTGATCTTCGTCCGGGACGGCTTCAAGCGTCCAGTAGATGTCCTCGAACCATTCGAAAGCTGCCTTCACGCGCGCAGCGCGCATAGCATCCGGCAACGCCCACTGCTTGGCGAGAAGACGCTGGAGCTCCCGTCCAACGTACCTGCGCAGCTTGTTGATGGCGTTCTGATCCATTCGGCCAACGCTACCCGTACCTTGAGAATGGTTCTCGACGTAGCCTTCCCAATGCGCACGTACTCGCTCTTCGGTAGAAGCCTTGATGTCGAGCGAATGTGAACCTTGCCTACCTCCTACAAATACGATCCGCCCGCTCTTGACGTACGCATGCAAGCCACCACTGCGAAGGCTTGCTGCGAGAGCGGTGGCCTGATCAACGGTCATGCGCCAAGCCTACATCAAGACGTTGATCTAGTCCTCGGGGTCGCCCTCGATGATCACGATGACCATCGTCGAACCGCAGACACAGTTGCGCATCTCTTGAACCTCACCCCACTCGTACTTCTGGTATCCGACGAACGGCAGCTTCTTCCACTGCGCTTTCGTGTACGTGCGACCGCACGAACATTTCTTGATGACGCCTTCAGCAAGCGGGCGAACTGTTCCTCGTGGTGGCGAGTTGAGCTCTGCACGACGCGCAGCCAGTAGACGTGGAGCCTTCATGATGAGCCACCATGCCGCGAGACCGGCTGCCGAGACGCCGAGAGTGAGTGCAACGACCTCACCAAAGCCAGAAGAGTTGGAGTCGCTCATCGCACAACTCGGAATCCGAGTGCAGTAGCGCGATCGATCCTCTCAGCACGCGTCGAACTGCCTTCGAGCACGATTTCACCTTCGTCGGTCACTGCAAAGCGCGCGTAGCCGCCTTCGCCGTAGATGACGCCGAGCTCGATGCCCACCGCACCGGCGAAGTAGTCCTTCCAGTAGGGAGAATCTTCCGGCGACATGTTCGCGTGTGCGTATTTCCACGCCGAAACGAAGCCGTGTGCTGTGTTTCCGCTGCGGTATTGCTGCCACATGCGCTGATCATTCTCGAGCCACTCCGCACCCTCGAGTTCTGCGAGCTTGTCGAGCGCATCGAGATCGTAGATGAAGACACCAATGGGATTCTCTTTCCACCCGAGTCCAAGCGGATCAACGACAGGGCGGCGACGGTAGCCAGAGTGGTACACGAGCGGTTGGCCGTCGACCAACAAGCTGTGGCCGAAAACAATGAACTTTTGAGCGCGACCTTGTAGCAACCCACGAACCATCATCTGCTCGTCGGTGTTTTCGTTTCCTTTGCACGGATGACTCGCGTACGGCTCAAAATCCCGCGCACGACCAAGCACAGTGACTTGCTCGCCATCGAACGTTGCCTGGAACGGATACGACAGCTCACGAAGCTTTGCGATTGATGCGCGCCACAGTTGTGCGTGGCGTTGACGCTCCTCGAGCGGCAGATCGTCGAAGTAGACTGTTGGCGAGGACGGGTTCTGCTTCGGCCTGCTGCGAGCGAAGGCAAAGAGACCAAGCCCCGCCACACCCGCAAGACCGAGAGCGATGAGCCACGGCGTCGCACTAGAAGATGCTGCTCCTATCGCCACCGGCGCTGAGCCCGCGATGGAGACCGGTGCTTGGCCCGAGAAGATGCCGTAGCTGATCGTTCCATCCGAATCCGCGATAGATGTCTTGTTGGCACCGTTCCACACGCCCGTGATCGCAAACGCTGTTGTCGTTGCGATACTGGTGGGCCTCCCCGCAAGAAAGCTGACGGCATCGGAGGTTGGAACAGCAGACACGACGTTCCAGCCTTTGCTCTGCAAGTAGGTCATCACCTGGCTGACAGTCCACGCGGTAGGCACGCGAACGTCGAAGCTGTAGGTCGATCCCGTGTGAACGAGTCTCGTGAGATCGTCACGCGCTTGCACTGCAATCGCGAGGTACGTGAAACCCATTTTTGCGGTCTGCGACTGCGCAGCCGTTGCCGGAGTCCACGACGTCCCGGAGCTCGGGATGCCTTCACCTACCCAAAGGTTGCTCGAGCCGACCTGCTGAAGAGTGACAGCATTGCCGACGTAATCGAAGCCCCAGTCTGCTCCCAACGCACCCTCGACGTCACCCGACCACGAGCCTTGCACTGCTGTTGCAGGCTGTTGAACGACGAAGCGGTAACGGTGTTTACCGACGGTGTTGGTGAGTGCCCAGCCCATTAGTCGAGCTCCGGGCCACCGCGCATGCGAATGCCGGTGGCGATCTGCTTGATCTTGCGATACCCATCCGCGCACTTAGCCATGTTTCGTGTGAGAGCCGCTGCGAAACTCTCGTCGTGGTAACTGATGCGATCAGCGATGTGCGTCGCTTCGTGGATCGCAGCCGCGTAGAGCCACTTGAGATCGGCGTCGGTCGTGCGCCACATCTCCGTGCTGCGTCGGCTCATGTCCTTGTACGGGTTGAGCATCAGCCAAGGCTCCACACGTCCGCTGCGTGAATCCTCTTCCTCGACCGCTGCGGCAGCCACAACCTCGGAGAAGATGAACCCGATGCCGAAGCGTCGATCCGATCCGAGTTGCATGAGAACGTAGCGACAGAGCTCAGCCCACACCTTGGCGAGTTTGAGAACAGTTGGCGTCATCGTCTCCGGGAAGAATTTCTTCGGGACGTACCAGCCGTCGACGTCGTTCATCAGGTAGAAGTCGGGCTCCCACACGAGCTGCTTGATCGCAGCTTCGAGATGGTTAGGGCCCGAGAACTTCTGATCGAGCATCGCTGTTGCTACCGACGTCGAAGGGAGAGACGTGACTGCCTCTCGGCGCGCTGTCATCTCTTCTTGGCGTGCGTAGTCCCCGACCGTAGCAACGATGTTGTTGGCATCACTCACCGAAAGTGGACCGGAATGGTAGGGACCGATTCGTTCGAGCAGCATGGCCGCGCGATCTCGCGCTTTGAACTTGCCCGTGCCCTCGAACTTCTGACGAATGAGTCCCTTGCCCGCGCGCAGCGCGCTCATGTTGTCCTTCGCGATGCACTCTGCAAGACGATCGATCGCGTAGCCAACAGTACGATCGCGGAACCCATCACGGTTGGCCGTCAAGATGTCGATCGACGGTGCCAAGAGCTCAGCGATCAAAAATCCAGGAACCCCACCGACGTAGCTCGAGAACATGAAGAGGCCGCGCGCGCGAACGTACAAGTACGATTGCTGTTCGTTCGCAGGGATGAAGTAGATCTCTGCCTTGTCCGGCACGCTGTCGATGACGTTGCCGCCTGCGAGATCGGCTCGAGCGGGCACACCGTTGACCGTGAAGTTCACGTTCGGCAGGTAACACTTCTGGAGGAAGCCGAGCGCGATGGCACCGTCAGTGGTTTTGTCGGGTGGCATCACGACTTCGAGTCGCGTTCCTTGCCGAAATGCTGTGCGAATGAGCGTGTAGTCGATGCCCGCGCCTTGGATGAGCGTGTCGCGCGAATGAATGCGCCATGCGATCCACGGCAAGAGAAGGAGCTCCTTGGCCTTGCCGAACCCTCCCGCAGCTCCACTTGCTCCGATCTTGGTCGTCGCACCGAGGACGAGGAACTTGTTGAGGATGGTGTCCTCATCCATGCCACTGCCGTCGTCGTCACAGAAGACCGTGACGGTACCGTCTTCGTGCTTGACCGATCCGAGGTGGATGTTCATCCCGCCAGCGTCGACAGCATTCTGGACTGCTTCGCGCCACCACTTGATCGGCCAATCGTTGTAGTCCTTGAGGGCTGTGATGAAGAACTCCGGCCCGATCGAGATCATGTGCTTCGTCGGCTCGGGATTCTGCACACGCACACCCGGCTGCGACGTCACTCGCACTGTCACGAGACGTCCTCGATTGTCGTAGAACTCGCCGAGCACCTTTGCGTGACCTTCCTCGATGAAGCCCATCACCGGGAAGTAAGCTGCGCTCCCGGAGTGCACGACATAGAGACCTGGCTTGGCCTCGATCGCGTCCTGGTGGGTCTCGAGAACGGTTGCAGTTTCCACGTCACTCACCGAGCTCCTGTCGTGTGGCTTCGATCAGCTCATCACGCATCCGCATGAAAGTCATGCGGTGCCACGGCGTACGAAAGTACCAGTCCGCCATCTTCGTGTAATCCGGCGGGTTCGGGTGGGCGCCGTAGAGGATAGCGCCGCCGCGAGGGTTGACGACGGGAATAGCCCACTCGCCTTTGAACTCGAACGTCGGTGGCAAGAGCATGAGGAGCCCTTCAGGCGGGACGTGGATCTCCTTGTGCGGACGATCGAGCTGCACCACCGACAGATCCAGGAGAAATGGCACACCCTTCACCTTGCCGACGATGACGAGATGTCCCGGGTAGCCTGTCCCGTCATCGCACGTGTCGTCGATGATGAGGACGCGTGCAGTCGAATCTGGCTCAGGAACCTTGCCCTCTACGTAGAGCCAATACGCCTCGTTGGCCACCATCGTACGCGTCGGCATCGGCCTGCCCGCGATCCCGAACGGTTTGAGCGCCTCGATGCCTACTCTGGTCGCAGCGATGCAGCAGTCCGGCTTGTAACACTGACTAAGGACACGCCACGAGACGAGAGCCATCACCTCGAGAACCTTGAAAGGATCACGCTTCAGGTTCTTGTAGCGCGGAATAACGTTCACCTTCGTGGCTCCCTTGTCGTTCCGCTTACCGACGAGGCCCTGTTGGACCAGTCGCGATGGTTTGTACAACGATTGGCGGCTGCACTGCTGTTGCTGCTGGAGCTACAAATTGTTTAGCAATGAGCGTCGTGAGGCCGCCTGCGACGACAGCACCACCCGCAACGACACCGATGCGTTTTTGATGAGGCGTGAGATGCATCTTGCTCTTGGTGCCTGACCAGATGTGCTTCGCGCTCTGCGTGAAGGTCATGTGGTGCATACGTGCGTAGGCTTCGAGTGCAAGTGCACCAAGTCCGATGGCAACGACGGCGCCGATGAGCACTTTGCTTGTCGTGCTCATCCCTGTTGTAGGTTTGGTCCAATCGATACCGAATGCACCACTCACACGAACGATGTTGCCCGGCAATGGCTTGATGATTCCAGACACCGCATCGATCTGCGTTTTGGTCTGAATTATGGCGTCCTCAAGCAGCGCACAGTGCGAATTCGGATCGCAATTTCCTGTCTGAAAATTCGGAGGGTAAAGTCCCTGAGCTTGCACCTTCAGCAAGGTGCTCATCATCGTCATCAAGTACGCCTTGTCCGAGGGCAAGATGCGTGTCTTGAGGAACAACAAATAGAAGAGGAGACCGGTTGCCATCAGTTGTGGGTTGGCAAAAAAAGCTTCTCGTAGATGAGCATCAAGCGTACGCGCTAGCAGAACGACCGATCCGTTCGCAGTCTCCGTAGCTCCATAGCTGAGCAACATGAGCTGCGTGTCTTGAATCGTGCGCCAATCCGTTGATGTCAATGCAGCATCGCGGATGGCTACCAGCTCTTGCTGCGACTTTGCAGGGAGTGTGGAGTTCTTAGCGCGCACTCCGGCAGTGTCGACGTACCCACGCTCGGCAACAGCCTTGAATTTGCGGAACGATGCGAGGTTATTGAGCAAGTCGATGAACGGCGACACGACTGCCTCGATCTTCGACTTCAACATACGAAGCTGGCTCTGTGCCGGCTCCGGCAAACTCGCAGCGATGGCTTCGATTCGGTTGACGATATCGGGAGGCAATTCATCGAGCAGGTTTTGTATGCGATCCCGCACTTCTTTCTGTGCGCCTTGGATCGCTTGATCAACCGTCGCTTTGATTGAATCGATGGCCGGACCAATCGCGCGCTTCACGGCCTTCAAGGCAAGCTGGTATCCAACATCCTTCAGCGCCTTGCCATGAAGGATCACTTGAGCCATCGCATCAAAAAAGTCAGCGACGACAGCCCTGATGTCGTCTGGTGTTTCGTTGGGGAGTTGATCGAGGATCGCTTTGCGTGCAGTCGTCAGAGCGAGGTCTTCGACCGAATCACCTTCGAACAACTTCACTACGGCATCGATGAGAGCTCGGAGGATATCCTTGATGTTCGGCGGCAGGTAGACGAAGGGCGGCAGATCGATCATCGCCTTGAGTGCGATTTCGAGCGGACTGTTGCCTTCAATGAGCGCGATGGCAGCTCCAAGCGCTTCAGCAACTCCGGTACCGATACCAGGAACGAACCCGGCCATGTCTTCGAGTTGCTGTGCGTGAGCTTCAAGCTGCGTTTTTGCGGTCTTTAGATCTCCGCTTTCAATGGCATCAAAGGTTACTTTCGCGAGTTCTCGAGGGTTCGGCTGTGGAGGCCACATCCCAACCAGTCTCGCCAAGATGAATCCAGCCGGCAGATCGAGAGTAGCGATGGTCTCGTAAGCTGCCCACACATCAAAAACGAAATTGCCGACGTCTTTGACAAGATGCTTGAACTTCTCCCAAGCTTTTTGCGGATCGGTAGCGCTTCCAATGACGTCGACTACGTCCCTGAGGATGTTGATGGCTTCGGGCAACAATTTGGTGAAGTCGTCAGGGAGATCTTTGATCTCTTTGATGAGTGCCTTTGTTTCGTTGACGACGATGTCGATCGCGTCTTTGACGATTTTTACGCAATCTTCCGGGTCGTACGGACACCATCCGAGTCCAACACACGTACCGGACAAGTAACCCAACGATGTGTGTGGCGTTGGCATTGGTGGGTCGTTCCAGTGTTCATCCCAACCCGGCGGCCACGGCCACGCGCTTTTGTCCTCGAGTATGTTTGTGCCGTCAAACCATTTGTTCGGCAGCCTCAACTCTTCACCGACATGAAGATCAGCGAACGTGAGAAAACCGTTCGGCAACACGACGTACTGCTTTTGCGGGTTTGCAAGTACGAGATCACGTGTGCACTTTGGGCAACCCGTAAATCGGATGGCGATCTCGACGGGAGTGTCTCCCGACTGCACGCGGTAGAAACGCGCGTTCATCACCCGCCCCACACCCAAACGCGCTCGATGGCAGGACAGCCGCGTGTTTTGTAGCGCCACGTCTCTCGGTTGCCACCGTAACGCGGAAAGATGTCGATGAGCGCTACGTCGGCGGTGAGCTGCGGCACGATGTCGTAGGCGCTCCCAACGATCACACGCAGCGGTACACGCGGGTCCATGTGCGTTCGGATTCGCGGAAGAAGCCAGCTTACGAGCTCGGGGTTTTTCTCGACGAGTGTGATCGCGCGAACAGTTGGGCGATGACTGACTTCGATGAGCTGGTGGCCGAGTCCGAGCCCTGCAATAATCGTATGACCCTTCGGCGCATCGAAGAACACGTGCCCATGCTTGCGACCCGACAACATTGCGAGCATGCCGTTCGGAGGTAGGATCTTCTTCGCGTAGCAGAAGCGCTTGGACGGTGAGAGCACCATGCACTTATGCCGAGCAAAATCTTCACCCGGCAGCACCTCAGTGGCTTCGGGGAAAAGATCACGCACGAACCAGCGGTAGCTCTCGACCTGGATGTGGAGCACCGGCTTCCATTTGATGTCCGGTGTCCACGGCTCCGACGGCGTCGCGAGCATCTGTTGCCGTTTCGCTTCCCTCTCTCGGTACTGCTGTTGGAAGTTCCACGGGAGGAAGAACGGATTCATCGGCGTGTGGGTTAGCGTACACTGGTCGTGACCGACAAGGGAGCCACGAAGGATGCACTGCAACTGCGAAAGCCTCGTTTGCAATATGCCTCACGCGGATGGCTCGCGCGACACGCTCGACACGCGAGCGTGGAAGCCTTGTTCGAACGACGCACTCGACGACTTCCGCGTCCTCTACATCGGGCCGGTTTGCGAGGGTTGCTACAAGAGCTACCCGGTCGAGTATCGGATGGCACGGAACCCTGATGATGAGCCTGAGTGGGCGGACGATTTTCACAAGGCCAACGATCTCTACCTTTTCATCGAGAACACAGGAGAACTCTACGAAGCGAAGAAGTTCATCCAAGCCGATTCACGTGTCTACGATGCGCGCATCGCACCGTTCGTTTGGATGCCTTGGGTGACACTCGGCGCTGCGATGTACGTCTACGAGATCATCGAGGGGCACGAGCTCTCGTCGTTCGGTCGACATGCGCCATCGTTGAAGAAGGTCGAGCACTACTTCCCGATGCATGTTCGCGAGATGGTTGCGCATCGAGTCGCCGAGCACGAACGCAATCGCCTCATCAACGAGCAGGACTACGCACCGCCGCTTCGTCGAGGCAGCGGCTCAGATAAGCGTAACCCACGTCGCGTCATCCATCGAAAGGGTGGCGTGTTGCAGCTCACTCCCGACTGCGCAGACAGAGAGCTGCAAAGAATCGTTGGTCCTCAGCGTGCCGGTTCGCCGCTCGGGTCAGCAGTTCCTTGGGGTCTTGGTAAGACGCGCATCTGGTACATGCGGCCTGAGTTTTTCCGTGACGGCATCATGGGTGTTGGTTGGCTCGAAAAGAGAAGCTTGATGCCGGACCCGATGGCGCTCGAGAAGACGCACGTGTGCATCGGGCGAGTCAACGAAACAGATCTCAGCTCCGTCTTCGCCATGATGCAGGGTGAGAGCTGGAGTCCTAATGGTGAAGCACGCTCTTTTATCCAGGCGCGTGGGCTTCAGCACACGAGCATGAGCGTCGGAGACGTCATTCAGAAGGGTGCGCGGGCGTTCATCGTGGATCAGGCTGGTTTCGTCAAACTTACGTAGGCTGACGCTTGATTCAAACAGGGGTAGGATGGTTCGCGATGGCCAGCAAACCGACCAAGGGCGAAATTCGTGCGTTCATGAAGCGTGTCCGTGAGGACTTGGTGGGCTTGAACAAAGCTCTCACCGCCAACCATCCTCATCAGGTCCAGATCTACGTCTCGGACATGCTCGGCTGCATGGAAGAGATCGCGGGCATGTCCGAGGAGCGCTACGGCCTCGAGATCGAGATGGCTCAAGTCGGTCCGTGCAGTGAGCCCGAAGAAGAGGAGTACGAAGACGAGGAAGACGAGTTCGAGGACGAGGAGGACGAGGAAGAAGAGGCGTGCGAGTGAACGCGAATCCTTGGATCTGTCGAGGATGCGGGTGGGCGGACCCTGATCAGGGTCGCGAGAACCCGATGGCGCACGACTACGATTCGTACGACGCCGCGATCCAAGAAGCGAAATCGAGAGGGTTCACGTACATCTCGGGCGGCGGTCCGACGTTTCGCATCTACCAGGGGCCAGTGAGTGGCGGGTACTACGTCAGCAAGCTTTTTCAAAAGCGCGGCAACTGGCACATCGGTGCCGATCTCGAGTTCGTTCACGATTTGGCACCCCACGCTCACACCATCGATCATCCTCGCAAGATGACGGAGAACCCACGAGGACTCGTTCCTCCGGGCGAGTACGACGTCGAGTGCACGCGGTATCGGCAGCACGTCTATCAGCAGACGGTGCGTCCAGGTACCAACCAGCAGCGCATCTGCGGCATCTGTGGAGCTCCCGCTCGATTCCATCCTCGTGGATGGATGGACAAGCATCATCGAGGAGATCCGAACCCACGTCTTCAGAAGCCCAAGTACAAGCACCCAGCCACGACGCGCGAGGGTCGTATCGAGCGTGCAGTCTTCATTCTGCGCGACGCGCGAGGTACCATCGGAAGCAAGATCGCGTTCTTCAAGAACATGAACATGCCCGATGACGAGATCACCGAAGCGCTCAATATCGCGAGTGGTGGTGAACTCGTGAGGGCGGCGCTCGGCACGAGTAAGAATCCTCGTCGAAGCACGGGACGCAGCTACTACGCTCGGCGTCACTACTTCGACGACATCTTCAACGCGCTCGTCTACGACTTCAACTTCACGGACGCGAAAGCCAATCGAGCGCTCGACACGTATCGCAAGGACATCCACGCGTACTACAACCACGTGCCGATGGTTCCGGCTGCGAAGACGGCAAGTGTCATCGCGCGCTACTTCCCGGGCTGATCGCCATGTCTGCGGTTCCGGGGACGCTGGCCAACTACAAGCATCGGGACGTTCCGTTCGCCATCTGGTTCGACAAGGAGCGTATCTCCTGGTGCCTTGACGTGCGTGAAGTCGCGCGCGTCTATCCTGACGCTCAAGGCAAGATCATCTGCAACTTGCCCGGCCCCGCGCAAGCGGTGCTCGTCGGCAAGAAACTCATCGAAGACATCTGGAAGTCTTCGCGGATGGCGCCGCAGCTTCCTGCACGCAAGCCAAGCCGGCTTCTGCCTGCACCGCCACCTCCGCCGATCGAGCTACCTCCCGTACCAAAGCGCCTTCGGATGCCTGAGCGCTGGCACGAGAAACATGAAGCAGCTCGTCGTCGTGTGCTGGAGCACTACAAGATGACCATCGCAGCAATCGCTGCTCGAGGTCCGTTCCGCACAGAAGATCTCGCGTGCGCTGCCGGTCGATCAACCGCAGCTACGGGTGTCGCTGTGAAAGCGCTCGTCAAGCAAGGCTTCATCGAACGCGCTGTGCCAGCAGATCCCGTCACTGAACAGGTCAAGCAGCTCATCGAAGAGCGCCAAGGACAGTTCACGCTTCGCGATGTCGTCGATCGCACGGGAGTCAATTGGCACGTCGCCGAGCACCTCATCAATCGGATGCGTCAGCGCGGGCTTGTACACGTGCATACGCCTCACCGAGCACGCAAAGGTGTTGGCGGAAGTTCTCCAGCGATTCTTGAGCTCACAGCGGAAGGTCGTCGCTGGATGACAGGTGAGGTTCGTTGGCAATTTCAAACGCGAAGCACGTACCCGCACATCTACTACGTACCGACGACGGAAGGGCAACAGCAGTTCGGAGCTACGCCCAATCCTTTGAGCCGAAACTCTGCACGCGCAGCCGTTGTGGCTACAATCATCACCGGCGTCAGTCTATTGGCCGTCGGTATCGCATCGAGGATGCTGTGATGAGCTACCCGTACATCCCTTCTCCGACTGGGAGATACGTGCTGTCGCGAGACGGCAAAGTCGTGATGCGCGGTACGGAGCAAGAAGTGTGGACGTACATCCACACCAACCACAGTTACAGCGTCGAGCACGCGCTCAAATACGAAGGCTTCAAGCTCCAACCTGATCTCACGCTCGCACGCAACCCGATCTCGAAACCGTCCAAGACAGCACTTCTTGTTGGCGGTGGTGTTGCTCTGGCTGCGGTAGCCGTCGCGCTCTTCTCGTCGAAGTCGAAGGCTGCACCATCGTCATCGTTGGCAGGATGCACTGAGCAAGCTCCCCAACCGTTCCTCATCCGAGCGAACTACCTGAAGGACCCAGCGATGTTCACGCGTGCCGTGAACTACCGGACGCAGAACTACGGGTACTTCCCTGGCTTCGGAGATTCGTCGCTCAACGCACACCCGCCCTCGTACTACGCGGCGCAGACCACGTTCTTCGGGCTTCCGGTGACACTCAACCGTCGAATCATCCCCGCGCTCAAGTGCGTCGAAGCAGCTATCAAGCGCGATTGCACGGCAACGCCGTACCAGCCCAAGGCGTACTCCGGCTTGCGCATGGCGAACACGTACCACAACTTCGAGGTCTCCAATCACGTCTACGGCATCGCGATCGACATCGATCCGGTGTTGAATCCGTGCTGTGGATGCGTCGGGCACTGGGCGCAAGATCCGATCTGCGCACAACCAGACACCGGCCCATACTCACGCATGGCGATGCCGGAGTGTTGGGTGCACGCCTTCGAGCGGTACGGGTTCTACTGGCTCGGGCGTGATTCAAGCTTGAGAGACACGATGCATTTCGAGTTCCTCGGCAACCCGGATCTCCTCTCGTGAATGTGCGTCGTCTTCTCTTCCCTGACGCAGGACTAGAGATCACCGTTGAGCTCGCTCGTACGCCTGTTGAGCACGCAACAGGTCTCTCGCATCGAGCTTCGCTCCCGTGGGATCACGGGATGCTCTTCGTGTTCAACTCGAACGCCGATCGCGCGTTCTGGATGTACAAAACATTCATCCCACTCGACATCATCTTCCTCGACGACAACTTCAACGTCGTCGGCATCCTCGAAAACATGCAGCCGCACGACACGATGCTCCGACGTATCAAGCAGCCTTCGCGATACGCGCTCGAGGTGAACGCCGGCTTCGTTCGCGCACACAGCATTCGCGTAGGACAACGCTTGGTCGAGATCGCTACGCCACTCGGGTAAGCTCTTCGAGTGCTTCGCGTTTTTCCCGTCGCAACGACCTCCGCCGAGACCGTGCCCGGCTTCTCCGACGAGTGGAACGGTAAGTCGATCGCTATCTGCGCCGACGAAGGTACGCCCGTTGTCGCAGTCGACGAGGGCCACGTGTACAACGACGCGCTCACGCGAACCGTTCGACTCCATGCATTCGACGGCACGACCTACGACTACGGTCCGCTCTACGGAGTGAAAGATCGGCAGGTTCACGTCGGCGAGATCATCGGGCAGATGGGCAAGATGAGGGTGGTGCACTTCGCTGTGTATTTGCCCTTGTCGAACGCACCCGTGAATCCGTACGCGATGCTCGTTGCAGCTCCGAATCTCTTCATCCCGCAGGTACCGCAGTGGAAAGTGGCCGCGAAATTCGCAGCCTTGGCGGCGGCTGGATTGGGAGTCGGCGCCGTCCTCGCTGCCGTGTACTATCGTACGGTACGAGGTCCCGATGAACGCCGGCCGCAACTTCAACCACCCGTCGCAAGCCCTGTCGCGCAGGCCCCTCGCAAGCGCAAACGTAAGAAGATCAAACGAGCCACCGGCATTGCCCAACTCCCTGTCGGAGGGAGCTCGAACCGCGCTATTCATCGGAGCGATGATCATGACCTCGCTCGGCGTGGCGATGATCTACGAAGCAGCCAAACCAAAGCCAGCACCGGGACCGAAGCCGGGAGAAGCCCTCCCGCGCTTCAACGAGGGCCCGCAGGTCTACTGGGCGTCGGCGCCGTACGGTGTGGACCCGTCACAGCTCCAGAACGTGTGAACGACGATGGCGCAGAACGGTTCGCAGCATCGTTGGACAGTCGAAGCAGTGCGCCTCGGCCACCGGCTCGCGACGCAGCAGATCCTCAGCCAGCAGTCGCGGCAGATGGATCACGCGACGGCGACCAAGTTCTTCGAAGTAATACACGGGATGCCACCGTGGGCAGCCAATCTCGCAGCAAATGAGTACGCACTAGTCTGGACCGACAAGGAAGCCACGAAGATGAATCCTCGCCGTGAACTTCCTGGAGGCCCACTCGTCTACATCGAGCGCTACGAAGACAAGTGGCGCGCGTACTTCACTGACGGCTCGTTTACGGGATTGCAAACCGGTCCCGAAGACGAAAATGAGTACGAGAGCACGTACGACGTGCTCGTCGATCGTCTTTTGCACAAGTGGCCGAACGCCGCCATCGTACGAAAGGACGAGCGTTCCTACTGGGAGCCTCACAAGGAGTTTTCGCACGGTGTGATCGCCGAAGCCGAGATGCCTCCGTACATCGAGGTCAAAGTTCCTGGTGAAGGTACGGTCTACAGCGGACGTGACGACATCCGCGCGATGACGGTGTATGGCCACTACATCCATCGCGGTCAGGAAGTCATCGTGTACGTCAACGGCCAGGAGTGGGAGCGTTACGTGCCCGATCCTGAAGAAGAGCTGGAGGTCGTGAAGATGACTGCGTCACTCAAGCGTCTCTCGCGGCACGACAACAAGAACCCTCGTACGGCAAAGCAGATCCGCATCGTCCTCAAGAAAGTCGGACAGCCGGCAACCATCACCATCATCGACTCCTCGCTCGAGGCGATGCAAGCCATCGTGGGTGGCCTCATTCAGATCGTGCCATTCGGCGACAAGAAGAACATCGAGCTCGTCTTCAACGAAGAGGGCCGCATGCTGAACTTGCCACCCAATGTGCTTCATTCCTACTGGGGACCGCTCTTCGGCAATCTCTTCGTCATGAAGCGCGGAGCGTGGAAGCCGGGCGAAGCTGAAGCGATCATGCACACGCTCAATGCGATGCCGAAGAACTTGACGATGAATCCTACGTCAGCAGGCGCGAGCTGGCCGATCTACGAGTACAAGTTCGTGAAGGCCAACCGTCCGACCACCGTACAGGTTCCGGGACACGCTCCGTACGTCGTGCAAGCCGGCGAGTTCATCATCTTCAAGTCCGAGCAGCAGCCAGGCCAGTCGGCTGACATCCGACCGGTGGGAGTTGTATCGTCGCAAGGCATCCTCGGTCCCACACGCCCGGAAGCAGCAGCACGTGACCTCGCACGTACACAGTCAAAGAAACTCGATGCACGAAATCCGAATCCGGTGCGTGTACTCGATCCCACAGGACGCTGCGTAGCAGCATTTCTTCGCGGCAACGAAGCATCGTGCGAGACCGCAGCCGCCGAAGATGGTCCGAGGATCACGGAGCGCCAGAAACGATCGGTTCCGTGCCCCGAGTGTGGACGTCCAGCCGGCAAGCCGTGCGCATCGAGTCGTATTCCTAGCCCGAGTTCGTTCGGCGGAGGTTGGGGTGGCCCACCTGATCTCGAACACGCTCATCCAGCTCGACGCGCTGAGTTTCTCGCGAAGCATCGTGCGCTACCAACCAAGATCCCTGGTGTGCACGAGAATCCCGTCTCGGTGGGTGCGGGGTTGTTCATCGTCGGCGTGAGCATCGCGACGGGTATTGGCCTCTACTACCTCATGCAGCCCAAAGCGCCGCCACCGTCGCCAGAGATCCATCTCTAGGAGGAGCGATGTCGTTCACGATGGATGACGCTGATCGGTTCGTCGCGAGCTACCTTGCTAGGGAGCTCATGGACGATACCTTCCGAGACAAAGTCGTCAGCTCTGCGGAAGGTCGCCACATCTTCCTCACCGACAAAACGAAGACCGAAATCCGCGAGAGCTGTGGACGCCTCGCGTCGTGGCTCACAGCAGTCGGCAAAGGTGGCGTTCCGATCGTTGTCGAGGAAGATCCGTTCAAGGAGCCTTAGATGTTTCGCATCGGAGATGAGGTTGAAGTCGTTGGACAGCCTCACAGCAAAGGTCACTCGCGAGGCATCATCGTCAGCATGGCTGACACACCTGCATACGCGATCCGTTTTCACGGATCAGACGAAATTCACAAGTGGTACGTCGGCTCGGAACTACGACGTGCTGATCACGGTGTCGGAGCCGTGATGGATCGCACCGAAGCCGCGAAAATGGAGAGTGCGTTCGGCTACGTGCTCGAAAGCATCCAGAAGCTCAAGAAGACACTCTCAGCTCGAGATTTGCGCATTCTTCAGATCGGCATGCGTGCAAGCCACATCGAAGAAGCCATGGCGCAAGGCGAGTTCGATCGCGCGCGCAGTCATTTTCACGAGCTCCTCAAGCTTACCGAAGGGCTCTGACGAACCCATCGAAGTCGTGTACCGTAGGGAGATGGCTCGTCGCACCAACCAAAGTTACGTGGTGACTATCGGAGCGAATGGCTACCCGCTGGCCTACCTCCTTCACAAGTCGCTTCGGCGCGTCAACGAGTACCGCAACATCGCGGTGCGGAAGCTGACGCAGCGTACGCGCATGGCCGGCACACTCGTCGACATCACGCATGGACCGACCATCGTCATGACGTACACGGATCTCAGACGTCAGATCCCGGGCTTCAACGACATCGTCACGTGTCTCGATGCGGGTGGTTTGTTGATGGCCGTGAGACCGGAGACCACGGGCACCGACCAATGGATGTTCGACTGCGAGATGGCTCCGACGCAGCCGTATCCAGGACGTTTGCCTCATCCGCGCGAGGTACTGATGGATGCGCCGCGACACCTCGAATGGACAACCATCGCCAAACGAAGTGGCGGTCGACTGCACGTAGCGCAGCCCGTTCCACGCGTTGCGTACATCATCGGTCAAGACGACTGCGGTCACTGGCGTCTCGTCTTCAAAGACAAGCACACCGAGCACACGATCAGCAGCTACGAAACATTGGCGGAAGCCAAGTCTGTAGCGAACACGCATTGGCAAACATACGTTCCATCCACTACGAACTGATGACGCGCGAAGAGCTCGTAGAGATGTGCGGTGACGACGAGCTGCTCTTCGCAGACGGCTTCGACGACGCCATACTCGGAATCGGTGGTCGCTGTAGCAAGCCTCCGATCGTCGTCTACGACCGCGCGAAGTGCCTCGAGATCCTCGTCACACGTGACGGGATGTCCTACGAGGAGGCTGAGGAGTATTTTTCCTTCAACACAGAAGGTGCATGGGTCGGTGAGCGAACGCCACTCTATCTTGCCAGACCTGAAGAGTGAGTCGTGTACGTGTTCGAGACATTTCACGCGAACCCGTCGGGCTCGATCTACATCATCACCGGGTACACAGAGACCGTCACCGTCTCCGATCCGGCAGCGATGCATGCGGTCGCGCAACGATTGGAACAAGCTGGTCCGATCACTGTCCGGGAAGTCTTCCCCGACGGATCAGGACGCTGGATCGTTCCGCCCGCTGGCTGTGATCCCATCACCAAGCCAGCCGGGCCACCCATCGATCAACCTGAACCTGAACCCGAACCTCACTTCAAAGACGACGCGCCCTCACTCGATAGCGTGTACTGGTACAAATCCAACACCGAATCACCCGGCTTCATGGGTTACGAAGCACGCGTCTGGTACTGGCTCGTGCAAAGTCATGGCTTCTCTGAAACTGCCGCTGCAAGACGCGTGAGCGAAAACACTGGTGCGATCGAAGAACGACACAGACGGCTTGTGCCGGAATGGGAGCTCGCACGACAACTCGCAGCGCTCGAGTTTTTCGGTCAACGCATTCGTGCACGCGGACGCAAGCGCACGTGGGAGTGTCCGATGCCTCAAACGCTTCTCGTCGCCGGCGTCGACGTCATCGCCGAGACCAAGCGATTGATCGCGATCGTTCCCGAGCTCCAAGGTGCACCACTGCCGAGCATCTACGTCCGTAGGAACGTCACACTGCGCAGACGCCACGGATCAGCGGTGTACTCGAAGAACCACATCCGCCTCACAGACGCACCACAGCTTGATCGCTTCGATGTCGTCGAGACGCTCTCCCATGAGCTCGGCCATCTCAACGCGTACCGTCTCTACAAAGAGACAGGCCATGGGAAGCCATGGAAGTCGTCCTACCAACACATCGTCGAGCACGGGTACGGCGTGCGTATCCGCGTCGAGCGTGCCACGCATGGAGAGCTGTCGAAGATCCTGCGTGGAGGTCGAGGACGCGGTCCGGCTCGCGAGTGCCCCAATTGAGCTAGGCTCAAGGCATGTGCATTCACATTCACTTCACAACACGTCGGCGTGGGTGCGTTTCAACGCATAGACGCAGGCACGGTAGAGGACTCGCAGCACTTCGAGCACGCCGAGCACGTCGTGCCGAACAGCGTGCTGAGGTGCGTCGGCGCAAGCCATCCTTCGGGCCAGCCTTCGATCAAATAATCGGATGCTTCAAGGCAGCCTAATCTTCGTGGCTCCCTTGTCGGTCCTAGTCAGGCTTCTTCGCCCACACGTCTGTGTCGCCTGAAGCGCTCCAAGGAATCTCTTCGTCCCACCACTCGAGCGCTTCCGCCGCCGCGTCGACTTCGTCTACGGTGGTTCCGAGCTGACGAGCAACGATCTCGACGGCAGTTTCTCCTGAAGCGTGCTCCTCAGTGGAAGGCACTCGACCTCCACAACGAGTCAGATCGTAGTCGTGATCTCGGAGCCACTCCTCGAGCACGGCCGCTGCGTGAAACTTGCCCTTGCCATGCTCGGCCCACGTCTCCGGGTGCGGCTTCGGATCGAGCTCGAGCTCCTTCTCCCAATGAGGCGGCACGAGAATGTCACCGTTGACGGCGTAGGCATCACCGAAGGAAGCAATGATGACGACGCTATCGGGATCGTAGCCTTTGTTCGCGACGCACTCTTGGGTCGAGTCATCGACCGTGCTGTAACAGAGCGCTCCGTTTTCGTCTGCCAACTCCTCGACGACTTTCTCGAGTGCTTCGTGAATCTCTCGTACGCGATCGTCGTCACGAAGCGCGATGAGCCGAACGATTTCGTCAGCAGCCTGTGGCGGTGTCATCCCCACCCGTTGCCATCGGCGAATGTGCTTTCCCCAGCGTTGGGTCGCGGCTTTGGTTGCTGTTCCCATGCCCCAGCCGTGTGCGTAGACGAGCGCATCGCGCACGCTGCTCGCGTAGTACGGATCGGGCCCGTAGAAGTGAGCTGGGTTGCGCCACAGCATGCGGCTAGCCTTCTTCGTACGGTCCGCGAGGCATGAAGGGCCAGTTGTCCGGCAAGTTCAGGTGCTCGCCGACCTTCAGCGTCGCGAATGTCGTGTACCCGCACACGTTCATGGTTGGTTTTTGTGGATTTGCCGCCACGAGCTCGTTGAAGCGCATCGTGTTGCTGGTGAACTTCTGTGCGATCACCATCGGCGTGTCGCCGCCCTGGACGATGTAGAACTTCGTGCCGGCGTACGTCTTGTTCATGGCTCGATCAGTCTCTCAGACCGCCTCCTCGATGTCGAGCATGCGTGGATTCCAGAGGATCAAGTGCTTGCGCCGGCGCGAGCCGCCTGTCGTCCCGCGATCGACAATGAAACCGTCGTAGCCGAGCGAGCGCATCGCTGCGACGTACGTGTCGGAGTCGTAGCGAAAGAGGTCGTGATAAAGCGTCACGGACGCATCGAAGAGGGACGTCTGGTGCGAGTAGCGTTTGAGAGCGTCGTCGATCTCGGCTCGCGAAGCTGACATCTCGAGGCCCCAGTTCGATAGAAAAATCTCCTGGTCTTCGTAGCCAGCGAGCTCGTAGAGATCACGAAGCTCTCTCATCGTTGGACGTTTCTTCGGCAAGAGTTTGAAGCCGTCACGCATCGTCGCTACGTAGACCGTGGCATCCTCACCACGGGTGTAACCCCATGCTTCCTCTTGGTCGGTCGTCCAGTACACACCCGGACCTTCGGCGTTGAGGTCCGATGTACTGCGGTCGCGATCCCATCGCACGTGCTCCCAGTTCTGGATGCGCGGACCACCGTGGTACCAGAGCTGACGCTGGCGCGGCTTCACGTAGCGAGCGTACCATCGAGCTGCGATGAGGTACTGCTTCTACAAGAGCTGCGTTCAATTTCACGGCGCCGAAGTCGAAGCGTTGAACGCGATGATCCACAGCGCTCAGCAAATCACGCGTCGCACGATGCTGAAGCACGTCGACCTTCGACCTATCGCGTGCGAGCTCGGCTACGACGCGCACCCATCACAAGGACTCACGATGGCCAAGGATTGGGCCATCTCGTACTACAAGTCGACCTTCCGAGGCTGGCCCACCTATTTTTTCAAATGGAGCGCGATCGAGCACATCTTCGTGCCGTGTGAAGCGCTCGAACAGTTCTCGAGGCAGACGTACGTACCGAACCCGCGAGAAGATCAGCGTGATCGCGCCATCGCGATTGTTCGTGCACAACCTGAGTTCCCTGGTTGGCTTGGTGACATATGGATCACGACGATCCCGCTCGAACCGCGCGCTCCGCTACGTTCCCATCCATCACGTAAGTCCTACACCATCGAGCGTGTTCCCGTCGGGGAGCTCGTAGCGATTCAGCCCAACGTCAGTCGCAAACAAATTCTCGAGCTTCTTCAGCATGGCTGGGACGAGCCCATCCTCGTCAGCCGCCAGAAGAATCGTTGGGTCATCGAAGACGGCCACCATCGAGCGTACGCAGCGAGCTTGCTGGGCCATGCATCGATCGCGGCGTACATAGTGCCAAGCCCGAACCCCATCGTCGAAGTGTGCGGCGATTGCTACCGCTACGTGTTCAAGATGGCTATCGACTACCTCAAGCATGGCTCTCCTTCACCACCGATGATCATCATGCACGGTTGGGTGCGTCACCCATCGGGGATGCTTCTCGCGGGTCAGGATTACGAACACGCTTGGGTCGAGCGAGGCGGTCTCGTCTATGACTGGCAGACGATCGAATACAAACACCAAGCGCCCATGACCGTCGAAGCGTTCTACGCGAAGTACCAGCCACATCACGTCGACACGTTCACGCCCATTGGCTTGATGCGGTGGACAGCGCGTTACGATCACTACGGGCCGTTCGGCAAATCTTGGTGGGCACGCACGATGCACAAACCAAGGCACGTGCGATGACCGACAAGGAAGCCACGAAGGAGGTGCCTGTTTGGCGGCCCGACGATGAGAACTTTCACTTCGGGTGGAAATCGTGGGACGTCAAGCAAGCGAAGACGCTCCTCTTGCGCAAGCGGAAGGTCGAGCTCCACTCGATCGAGGTGAAAGGGCTCAAACCGTTGGCGAACTTGATGCGTGTCGATTGGAAGCGCATCAAGCGCGACATCGCGCTACCAGCTCTAGATCAGGCGATCGACCTGCGTGTCCCGCTCATCCTCGTGTTCACGCCTGATGGTGCATTGCCCATCGACGGCTGGCACCGCATCGGTAAGGCGATCTTGCTCAACGTGCCCGCTCTACCAGCGGTGATTCTCTCGAAGGCGGACGAACGAAAGGTTCGTCATTGATCGCAGCAACACGAAGCTGCTATACAGACGTCATGCGTCCTGCCTTCGAAGACATCTACATGCGTCTTGCTATCGCGATGAGTGAACGATCGACGTGCGAACGAATCATGTCTGATGGATCGGCTGCCAACGTCGGTTGCGTCATCACGAGCACGGACTACCGCTACGTCTACGCGGTCGGCTACAACGGCAGCGCAGCCGGAGGTCCGAACGGTTGTGACAAGCACGGCGCAGAAGCGATCGGGTCTTGCGGTTGCATACATGCTGAACAGAACGCCGTCATCAACTGCCGTGCCGAGCGGTCGCACGAAAAGATCGTGTTCGTGACGATGCTTCCTTGTGTGCAGTGCGCGAAATTTCTAGTGAACCTCGGCGGCGTCAAGAAGGTGTTCTACCGCAGGGACTATCGCATCCGCGACGGACTCGAGTGGCTCAAGCGCGCTGGCATCGAGAGCGTGATGTTCGGCTTGCGTCGAGCCGTATCGGATACAGCCCTCGACCTCAAACAGGGCGAAGTCGAAGAACGTCTCGAGAAGCTCGAACGCGACTACGCGCAAGCCATCGCGAACTTGACGAGTGTGCAAGAACGCTGCACAGAGCTCGTGCTCGAGAACCGCAAGCTTCGCGGCGTCGACTGATGGCTGGCCGCAACGATCCGTGTCCGTGTGGCAGCGGCAAGAAACACAAGCACTGCTGCTTGGGGAAGAAACCCGTCCTTGGTCCTTGTGACGCGCACTTCATGAGCGAGGACAGCGCATGTAGCGCTCCTGGAGTTGGATTGCTCGAGTGCAAAATCTGTCGCAAGGCTTACCTACACTGCGGAGAGCATCAGGGTGTCGTGCTTCAAGCGATCCGAGGTCACGTCCTTCGTACGCATCCAGAGACGATCCCGGAAAAGCAGTTCGATCGATTGCTAGCTGACACAGATTCGATGGCGGAATTGCGTGAACAAGCTGCACACGAACCAGAGCTATGGAAGACCTTCTTCGCTTTCGTCACCAATCGTCAGAGCGGTGAAAAGTTGTCGATCGTCGAGGACAAATCGAAATCGATCGAGGAGATCGCCAAGCACAAACGAACGCAAGCGCTCGAGACACCAGGAAAGCTCGTGCATTGGTATGACGGCGCGTGGGAGTTCCTTCTCTCGTACGACAATTCGATGTGGATATTCTCGGCGATGCTCTATCCGAAGGGACGTGGGTCGATCTCCAACGATTGGCGTCAGCTCGGTGCTTGGACGGAAGCTGCGGGAGTTCCACAAGGGCAACGCGAGATCGGTCGTTCCATCGATACGGAGCCCAACGCAGTTCACAAGTGGATGTGGACGCCATGAAGCCCACGCTCTGGTCTGACGTCGAGGATGGTGCGGAGGCTGTTCCGCTCGTATGCCTCACGTGCGATCAGCCTCTCACGCTAGGTGGCACAGAACTACGCGAAGCTCGGCGTGCAGATCGTCACTGTCTACGCGTAGGATTCTGCGCGAAGCACAACGAACACAAACGCGATCTTCCTCTCTTGCGGCCTTGTCGCCCATGAAGAAGAAAAAAGGCAAGCCGAAGGCGGCTTCGAAACCCACTGCTTCGAGACTACCTTTCAATCAGCACCCGCTTCGTCACGAGGAAGAAGACGATGAGAACCTCGCGCGCGAGATGCGACTCGCTTCCGAAATGAAGTGCACTGCGTCAGCAAATCCCAAGGCGTTGCCTTTCAGTGAGGAGGCCACGAAGCGCTGCGGTGATCTGGCTATGTACAACACACCGATGGGCCCTCGATGTGCACCGTGTGCGGAGCTACTGCTCGACGCGGTGATGTCACCGGACACGATTATCGGTGGATTCATTCTTCAAAGGCGCCCGACATCGCGCGAAGAAGCTAGAACGCGGTATTTCAAGCCGATCCAGTAGCGCATGCTTCTCCAAGCAGGCTGAGGTACTCTCGTCCGAGAGGTTGAGGGATGCTCGCACAACAGCCCGGAGAGAAATACTGGTCGCTCGACGAGACAAAGCAACTCTCGACGAGCAAGCGCTACCTCTTCATCATCGCGGCTCCTGCGAGCATGCGGAACTGTTGTGGTGCAGGCACGATAGACGAAGTGCTCACGCAGCAAGGATGGGCCGTAGCGGGGTACAGCGCGCCGCCTGAAGCATACGCGCAGGCGATGCAGGTGCTCGTCAGCCAAAATTTGCCGACACCGAAAGTCTGGCAAGTGATCGGTATGTGGAAGGGTGCCGAAGGCGCCGTATTGCCGACGAAAAATGGTCAGGTCTACTTCGGACCGATCTACATAGAGCTCGATGCACCGGCAGCACAACCGGATCAGCAGGTGACTGCTCCAGCACCCTCCGTCAAGCCTCCGGTATGGCCCTCCGTGGTCGGATTCATTGCTGGCATCGCCGTCATCGGTGGCGCGTGGATGTACGCGCGCAAATCCATGGCAACGCCCGCGCTGAGTTTCGCAGGCGGGTGGAGAAAGCGATGAACAAGCCGATCTACCCGGGCATCTGGACGTACGACACGAAAAATGGGCAGCGCTATCGCCTCTTCGGTCTCGTCCGAGGCAACGATTCAGACAGCGACGCCGCCAACGCGCTCGCGATCATGGGCCTCGCGAGCCTCACGTACTACCCGCAAGGATCACAGCTTCCGAGCGACTGGCCGACCGACGAGCCACAGATACGACCGTCGAACGACGAACGGTTTTTCCGTGCTGAAGGCACATGGACGAAGAACGATCCCATGCCGACAGCGACGTCAGTGGGGAAGGGCTCGGTCATCATCTACATGCTGTGGGAGTTCACGCCAGTTGCGCGCCCCATCAGCGGACCGATGCCGGCGAGCTCCAGTTGGATGATCTTCGCTGGCGGCGCGCTTCTTCTCGCAGGTATCGCGGGAGCGTTCATCCTCAGCCGCAAGCAGATGAACCCGACGGGCAGGCCCGAGGTCAATCGAGAAGGATTGACGTTCACCGAGTGGCTTCACGCAGCACACATCGGTCGCACGCTACCTCCTCCGGGAGACCCCGCGCTTCGTGCGCTTCGAAAGGCGTGGCACAACGGAGAAGATCCGACCGAGTACGCGCAGCGTCCTAACGAGAACCCGAAGCGCTACGACACGACCATCATGCACATGGGTGTCCCCATCCACGTGCACACGACCGACGACGGTGTCTGCGCGGACTACCGCGCGATCGACATGCTGCTCAAGGGCGCGGGCGGTGAGGTGTGCGGCTCCTCGAGAGACTACGTGATCGATGAAGCCAAGCGTCGCGTCGAGGTGCTATACGTGCGTGCTCAACATCAGAACGGATTTCTACCACCGCCAGGTCGCAAGCCGAGGCGTGCACCGAGCCCCTGGGACTGACGCTGCGACATGCATGTGACGCGACACCATCACGGAGTACCCATCAAGGTGTACTTCGACGGGAACTTTTTCTTCGCCGACTACCGCGCCATCAGCGGGTTCGTCGGTGATTCAGGCGACGTCGTAGTTGCGTCGTCTGAGGAGCTCGCGCTGCGCCAGGCGCAAGATGCAATCGATCGCACGCTCGAAGCTGCGCGACCGTCATGTGGCTGGGGCGTGTAAGATCAGCGTGTGTACCGGCGCAACCCCATCGACGTCGTCGACCAAGGCATCTCACCGTTGTCGGCCGCCGGCGCACCGCCAGGAATCGATCCGCGAAACATCTACGGTCGTGCCTACGAAGTGTTTCGTGTCGGACTCGTCGACACCGACGCTCCGCCACCGAAGTCAAGCGAGACGTACTTCGCGACGACGACGCGGCAGATGCGTACGAGCCCAACGACAGGCAAGGCATTCAAGAAACCTCGTACGTCGATCGTACCCGGTGCGCTATTCGGCACGATCGCCTTCGTCGACTTCCATCCCTACAGCAAGACTGGCGTCTACATCGATTACATCGCTGTGCGTGGAGACATGCGCAACCGTGGCGCCGGCTGGTATCTGATGAGCGGGTTTTACGCACTGCTCGTCGAGCGCAAAATCCAAGACGTTCACTGGGGCCGCATCATGAACACGCACGCGTGGAAGCTTCTCGAGAGAATGCAGGAAGAGTTCCCCAACATCGAGAGCTCGGGACAGCGCGACTTCTAGGGCGTAGCCGGTTGAGGCTGTGGCTTCATTGCGGCCACGAGTGCGAAGACGAGTCCGAAGCTGATCCCGATCCCAACGAGCGCCCACGCGGTCCGTGACGCGTCGCTTGGTGGATTCTCGAAACGTCGGTAGTCGAGATCGGAAGCTCGTCGGATCATGATCTATCTCCGTCGAGGGCTCTCTTCGAACTCGGCATCGATGACGTCAGGCTTCTTTCTGCGCGCGCCACGCACCTTGCGCTGCGTCTTCTCGAGCTGCCCGTCAACTTCGCCGGCGCCTGCACGGATGCGTGTACGCACCTCGTCGAGTGCTGCATCGGCTGCCGCTGCTGCGATGGCTTTCGCCGTGCCCGTCACGAAGTCTCCAAGAGCCTTCGCGATACGTGGGTCCAACTTGAGATCCGCCATCGCTACCTCCTTCGTGGCTTCCTTGTCGTTACTCCGGCAGCGCCCAGTGCTTTGGGATGTTGAGCTGCTCACCGTGCGCAAGTGATGCAAACGTAGTCACGCCCGCTACGCGTTGCAACGGTTTGTGCGGATTCGCTGCAATGAGCTCGGTGATGTGGTGCGGGTTGCCCGTGTACCACGCTGCGATCTGCATCGGCGTTTCACCAGCCGAAACGATGTGCGACTTTTGCGACATGTGTTTGGGGCGCTTGGGACACTGATCGGTGTTGGCAGCACGCGATCCATCCCAACACGTGATGCTCAGTGGGCCAGTACAGACAAGCCATTGGTACGAAATGCGTCCGCCGACGTACACGGTCTGAATGAACGCGTAGTAGCGATCGTCTACGCTTTTGACAACCCACCAGCGTTTCCCACCGAATTGATCATCTGGCCAGCGTTGCTGCGTAACGGTGCGTGCGGTGTTCCATCCTTGCGGTGGGCTGACGTTGTCGGCCCACGAACCGCAATCAGGCAGCGAATTTTGGGTAGAAGCGCTGAGCATGATCTACCCAGCGACGACGGCGATCGGGAAGTCACCGAAGTAGTCGCGTTGGATTGCATCGGCGTCGATGACGAGACCGGGTTCAGGAAAAAACTGGCCTTGCGCAGACTCCCAAAGCTGGATCACTTGAACGCCGCGATGGGACGGGAACTTTTGCGGATCGTTCGCTGCTGTTGACCAGTAGCGATGAAGGTGGAGCAGCGAGTAGCGCTCGTCGGCGGTGAGGGGGTAGCCAGGCTCGGCGTACATGCCGACCGCACCCGCTCCCATTCCTTCAGCCTGCATCGCTGCGTAGTTCGCGTTCGAGTAGTCGATGCACACTTGCTTCGGTGCGTACGCGAGGTCTTGCCACACACATACCGTCGACGGCACACCGAGTGTCTTGAGTACGTAGTCCGCACCGACTTTGCCATCGGCCGTGCCATTCGTCGCGTTGATGGCGTTTGAGCGTGCATACTGCACGAATTGGATCGCGAACGGCGATCCATCAGGACAGTGCACAGAGAGCGCGAGTTGAAGCTCTTGAAGGCTGATCGGCGGTCCTTGGTTGGGATCGCCTTGTGAAGAGCGTGGGATGTAACGGAAACATCCTCGGTAGCCTGCGAGCGCGAGAAACTTGTAGTGAGCAAGCGTGAGCGTCTCGCTCGTGTCTGCCCAAAGCCCCGGCCCAACTGTTTTTGCGATGAAGGTCATGGTGGTCACCCTACAAGAGACACGCGCGAGGACCCGTCATCAAAGCGACCGTGAGACCACCGAAGATTCCAGGCAGGAATCCTGCTGCGGCACCCATCCCGGCACCGATAGCAGGTATGCCGTTAGCGTTCGCAGCGATGAGCGTCCCTGCAAGTGCTCCGATAGCCATGACCGCGAGAGTGGTACCTCCAACCGTCATCCAGACGCCTGCACGCTGCTCGCCCATCCCCGGTCCCGAGTTCACGATCTGCATGTTCTGCTTGTAGCAAGCCGAAGTCCGGTCTCCCATGTCGCACGGGACTTCGTTGCGCGTGGGCGACGGCGAAGCCTTTGCAACAGAGCATCCATGATGCATGAGAATGCCTCCCACGATCGCGGACGCTGCACCTGCGACGAGAGCGATGATCTCGAGCCGCTTCAGCGTCTCAGTCTCGACGAGGGGGTTCTCGATCGTGTGTGCATTCTGCATTGATCAGCTCGCAGGCGGAGGAGGCACTTCGGTCACGGCATTCGGATCGGTCTTCGTGGCTTCCGGCGGGTCTGTCTTGCCGGCATCCTTCGATGCTGGCTGTGCAGGAGTCAAGGGAGCTGGGCGGCGTGAATTGATCGCTCCACCGAAGTGGTGCACCACATTGCCGGCTTGCTGTGCGAGCACGAGCGAGTAGACGCCGGCGATGAGCATCATGAAGACGGTCATGCTGTTCAGCACGAACGACGATTGCGTCGTGACGTAGCTCGTCGCGCCGGTCAGGAATCCACCGAAGATGGTCACGAACGGGAGCCACTTCGTGGGCAACGGCCACTGACCGAAGATCATCTTGCTCTGGATCATCTGGTTGACGACACCGAGCAAGAGCGGCAGAAGCGTTGCGACGACGAATGCAGCGGAGAGTGTGGTAGGCGTGGGCATGAACCGAGTCTACTCCTTCTTCGGCTGAACCACTGCGGGCATCGCAGGGTTGCTCTTGATTCGCTGGAGGATGCGTTCAGCCGTCGCTCCGACTTCCTTGCGGATTGGTCTGAGCGCTTCGACACCGTCCGAGATCCGAGCTTCTACGGTCTGCTCTTCATCTTCGGTCGAGGTGTGATCCCCATGGCCCCTTCGATTTGCCCGAGAGTCCGATTGAGCTCTTGCCATGACTCGTTCTCCTCTTTGGCGAGTGCGTCGATGCTGGTCTCGGCCTTGTCCGCTTTCTTCTCGGCTCTTCCTGCGGCCTCTACAGCACTTTCAGCGGTGTCCTTGATCTTCTGAATGTCCCGGCCAAGTTTCCATGCAGCAGCAACGACGACCGCGCTTGCAGACACCACGCTCACCGCAGCATCGATCGCCAGTGTACCAAGATCCATCACGTCATCATGCTATGCGAAGCCAGTTTTGGCATCCCGTCGTAAGCACGCAGCACTTGAACGAAGTAGGGGTTGGTGAGTGCGTTCTTCCGTGCATGCTTCACGCGCGCGATGGCTTCGTTCGCGCTCGCTCCAAGCTGCATGAGGGTGAGAGCCACGATGAGTCCCGAACGGTTCCGTCCTTGGTTGCACGTCACGAGCACGCGCTCTCCGTGACGGACACGCGACGCAACGTTGTGCGCAGCGACGAGGGATCGACGCACTTCATCCGAAGACGGCTTCGCATCGTCGAGGGGCATCTTGAGCACGGTGACGTCAGGGAAAGCGCCTGGAAGCCCTTGAGGCGTCTCCTCGAGCAGCTCTTGTGCACAAAGCACGAGCGTTGTGAACCTCGGTGCGAGAGGCCCTCCGATCGGTGGGCGGCTCCCTTGCGCGAGGACGTTGTCGAGGACGTAGGCGAAACCCACGTCAGGTCCCCGAGGCCAGCGCGTCGACTTGCGTGTGCGTGCGCGCGACCACGTCATCGCGTGACGTGCCGTTGATGGCGTACGACTGGTTCTGGTACGAGAACGTTGAAATCCACGTACCACCCGACTTGTTGACGTCGAAGATGATGCCCTTGTAGCTGAGGCGCTCCGTCGGCAGTGGCCAGAAATAGCTGATGAGGAACGCGCTACCACCGATGATCGTCGCAGCGCTGCCGATCCAAAGCGCAGCCTTTGCCGGCGCCGACAAACCTTTTTCCGGGCCCGGGGGAAGAGGGAAACTGGGGCGCGGCTGGTTGGCGATTGGATTGCGACGTTCGACACCCACACGGCTCGTCGCCACGACGAACGTCTCGCCAGGAGGCGCACCAGGGTACTTCAACTGGTAGTGCGGGAAGAGAAACGACGTGCTGCCGCTCGGGAAGGCTTGGAGGACGATCGCTTCGTTGCGTCCGTCTACGAGGACGCGTGCACCTACCGGAAAGACGTGACTGACGAGCGCGCGCGGATTTTCGTGAACAGGACCATGCCACAAAGCCTTGTTGCGCTCTTGCATCGGGACTTCGAGCTGATTGAGACGAGCGCTTACACGATCAAGACACTCACTCCATGCAGGTGTTCCTGCACCAGGAGCGAAGTAGGCGCGACGGTAGTCGAGCAACGCTCGCTGCTTTTCATCGCGAGGATTCTCGAACCCACAACAGTTCTCTTCAGCCGCACGACGGCGCGACGGACGCGCGACGTAGGGAGAGTGCTCTGCCTTGCGGCGAAACGCCGGATAGTCGCGGTAGCGACCTGCCTTGCGGAGGATCATCCACGCCGTGCGCGAGCAGTATTCTCGGCCCTTGGAGCCACCGAGACGACGCGCCTTGGGGCTATCTGCACATTTCGCGTAGTAACGCTCGATGTCCGCTTCCATCTCGCGCCAGCGGTGGTAGCTGCGATCGATGCGCGGATTCTCGTGCAGGTTCACGCTCTCGCGGCGAAGTACAGCATCGCCGGCGGGTGTCACCTTCGCTGCCGGAAAGGCACCCACCGCGATGAAGCCCATCTGTTCGAGACGCCGAATGAGATACGGCTGGCTTCCAACTCCGGTGTGCTTGATGCGACGAAGCTCCATGATGTCGACTGGAGTGAGCTCAGTCCGATTCGATTCGTCGATCGCTGTGCGCGCTGCCATCACCGCTGTTTCCTTGCTTGGGAACTCGCCAGGCACAGTGATGATCGCATGCGAGTCCGGCTGGCGTCGATCCACAGCCGTGACTTTCCAGCCACGCGCGCTTCGATCGAGATAGATGGCCCAGCCTCGATAGTTCGCGTCGGCGTGAACATCGGCGTGTGTCATCGCGTGCATGAGATGAGACTACTCCTCCAGCTCTTCACTCCCAAGGTCGAATCCAGAGGGAGGAAAGATGCTCGGTACACGCACGTCGAACGTGCACGTGCAGTCGTCGAGCGTCGCTTCGCAGAACATGCACGTTGCGTCCGACAAGGGAGCCACGGAGAGTGAGGCGCGTTTGGCAGCGACGGGTTCCATCACGAGTCTTTCTTGAGAAGTGGCTTCTCGAGTCGATGAAGTAGTAGGTATGTCATGAAAGCAGCGACGCTAACGATGGTCGCTGTGAAGAAGTGATCGAGCCAGAGATCGGCTCGAGGCCCACGTCGAAGAAACGATCCGCCGAGCCCAATCCAGAAGCCAGTGCACATCGGACAACGGAAGAACGTCGGCCACAGACCACGCACACGCTCGAACAACGTGCTCCACACGAAGATGATGGTCGCCGCCACGAGGCCGATGAAGTCGAGCACACTCATCAGCCAGCTCCTACGGCGGTGCGATGAACTTGAGAGAGAACGACGCGTTGATGGTCGCGGTCGGAAGCTCGGGAGGCGAGGACGAAGTGAGTAGCACCGCGTCGAGCGCACCACGGGTGTTATTTCGCAAGCGAACGACGTCTCCTGCGAAGAGAGCGATGAGGCCGAACCCAGTCACGACTTCTGTTCCGCCGGGAGGTCCTGGCAAGACTGCTGTCTGGCTGTCGCTCGCGAATTGCGTCTCCGGTTTGAGGGTTCCGTTGATCGACAACGCGAAGCAGAGCGGGGCAGGCGGCGCAAGCACGCCCATCGGAGAACCGCGCACTTGGAACTGATACTCGTAGATGCCGACGGGCAATACGATCGTGAAACCGTCGGGACCGGCGTTGATCGTCAAGAACGCGGTCGGCTCGTTCAAGGCGGCATCGAACAGAACGTCAGAGCCGGCTCCTACCACTAAGGTCGATGCTTGTTTGAGCCCACCGTAAGCAAGCAGACCGACTGGTCCTGTTGATCCTGTAGGCCCTGTCGATCCTGTGGGGCCTGTCGCACCCGTCGGCCCTGATCCTGGTCGTGGAAGTGGGTACGTATCGGCTGCAAATCCGACGTGCAGACTTCCTCGAGCACCCATGATTTACTGCTCCATCTCAACAGCAGAGAGTTCCGCTGCGAGTACAAGCATCGGGCCTCCGGCAGGAAGCACGCCGCCGGAATCTGTCAGACCGTAGACTTGGAACGTGATGGGCACCCCGATGGGATTCGGTCCCGTCAAGAACTCCATGTCCTGGTCTTGGATTTGGGTTGCGATGATGGTGGTGCCTTGCCGCGAGTAGAAGTTCCCACCGAGCGAGTCTTGAAGCGCCAACGCATAGTTGTGCGCACGATAGGTGGGGTCGTAGACGCCTGATGCTGCTTGTGCGTTCTGACAGAGCGTCGTCGCGTTCAGGAGAAACTTGCCGGTCTTCGTTGGCGTCACAGTGCACTGAGCCAGCAACGCCTGGGTCGTGTCGCTGAGGAGAACAGGAGCGCCACCTGTCAACTGTTGGAGATTGCCGTAGCCGCTCGCGGTGTCGACTACGGCCGCACCGCTTTGACGCGGCAGCGGGTACGTAGAAGCAGCGAAACTGACACGACTGGTGGCGCGCATGACACTCAGGCGAGCTGACGACGTACGACGAGTCCGACGTCGACTGTCGATCGGGAGTAGTACCCTCCCGGGAGGGCCATGTTCCTGATCTCGGTGAGCTTCTTGATCGGTGGTTGCCCGGCGATGATGGTGAGGATCATCGTGCCGCGATACACGGCTTCGTCGACGAGCTGACGGGGAGCCGACTTGTGACCTGAACGTTCTCTGTGCATGACGTCTCCTTCGGTTGCTCGTTTCAGTCTGTCACAGATCAGATCTTCGCGCGCAGAACCTCGAGAAGCATCTGTGCTTGGTCGGGGTTGAGTGCGATGTGTTGATCGCGTCCGTTGTCGGTGTCGTGGAGGATGGCCGAGCCATCTTCCTTGATCTCGAGCTCGGGGCAGCATCCGCCACCACCGCAGGCGAGAACGATTCGCTCGGGAGTCGTGTTCATGATCTGTTCCTTTCAACCGTGAGGACGTAGTGCACGCTGGTACGTTGAAGCGATGCGCTGAGCTGCTTGCGACGGCGTTGCGTGCATGTTGTAGAACTCGACAGCGACGGATTCGCCACTCGGGCTCGGCATGTCGAAGATGTGAGTGACGGTCTGATGCGACAAGCCGTACTGGTTGAGGAGGATGCCGGCTGTCTCTGCGCGCCATCGGGCGTAGAGCTTTGTCGGTGGGCTTTCAGCGGCGCCCGTGCTCGACGTAGACGCTGGCTTGCGCATGAACGCGTAGACGAGGAGCCCAACGATAGCAGCTCCGCCGACCGCGACGGCAACAGGCACCCACGTTGGCGTCGTGCTGGGAACCTGTCCTTGGATGGTCGTTGTTGGAGTCACACCACCCGTAGCTCCTGTCGGTCTTGGAAGAACAGGCGGCCCTCCCGTCGGACCTGTCGGCCCGGTCG
>Ga0334722_10000709_pt1 | contig 47029 bp, 53 predicted proteins | sample C3_bottom_MG_FD_207210 | JGI IMG/M metagenome (GOLD analysis project Ga0334722, IMG submission 207210) | Sediment microbial communities from Yellowstone Lake, YNP, Wyoming, USA - C3_bottom | ecosystem: Environmental > Aquatic > Freshwater > Lake > Sediment | place: USA: Wyoming | collected...
GGCCGCCATCCGCGCGTATATCGCGCACCGAAACCAGGACCCCCGGCCGTTCGTCTGGACTGCCTCCGTCAAACAGATCCTCACGAAGGTCAGCAGAGCTAACGAAGCGTTAGAATCACTACACTAGTCAAGTTCGCAGCTGACCTCAATAACCGCATCGATACGATCCGCTTTGAGGCGAACCCAGTCGAACGCGTTCTTCGGCTCATCGAAAGCGGCGAAGAGGCATTGAACGTCAACATCAGTGCTAAGCAAGAACTCGCGGGAGAGGCGCAGGGGAGCTTCCACTTGGCACAACTGCTATGTCACCGAGCGTGTCTTGAAGCTGGACTTAAGGAACGCTCGGACGAAACGCTGAACGTGACCATTAGTGCTGAGGTAGTGAAGCAGCGCGTCTTCGAAGATCAGCGGCGGGCATTCTTCGAGATTGCGCGAACCTTTGCGAGCGGACTGCGGGTGCGCCGCGAGGGCCGTGGCCCGTACCTTCACATGCTCTACTGGCTGGCAACAAGTAACGAGTGGTCGATTCAGCTCGATCAGGCCATGGCGCAACATCCGGAGCACAAAGCTAGCGTTGGCCAAGTTGTCGAAAAAGGCTTTCTGTCCAGCTTCTTGGAGCAGAACCCTCATCTGCAAAGCGTTCTGCACTTCGACCGTAACACGAGGGTCCTTAGTGTCGAAGACCCGAAATTCGTGTACTTCCTTCGGAATCTGGCGTGGAAGAAGTTCGCTCGCCAGGTAGGTTTCGTATCGATCGACTTTCTGTCGAAGTACGACTACGCGCTTTCGTTCGCGGGGCCCAACCGCATCGAAGCCGAGTGCATCAGGGACGGACTCGTGGCTCGTGACATCTCCGTCTTCTATGACAAGGACGAACAGCACCGGATCCTCGCGGAGAATATCGAGGACTACTTGGGGCCGATTTACCGAAGCGAGGCGGAGTTCGTGGTCGCACTGTTAAGCAAGGACTATCCCAACCGAGTCTGGACTGTCTTCGAATCTCAGCAGTTCAAAGACCGCTTTGGGGACAACCGCGTGATACCGATCTGGTTTTCGGATTCGGCACCAGGTGCCTTCGACGAGTCTGCGAGGGTCGGTGGCATTAGGTTCGACGTTGACGGCGATCAACAAAAGCAATGCGCCGATATCGTCGAACAACTTTCACGCAAGCTACTCGACTTCAGGACATCCTTAGCAACAGACGGACGAGAATCACTCCCCGAATGAATGGCTGTTCCGCGAGTCCGCTGGATCCGACGCCTCCTGACGCGCACTCCAGCTACGGCGGTCACGTTGCGCCGACTGGCGGGCACACAGTCGAGGGCAACTATCGTCGATGCGTCGGAATATCTCAATTCTAGCCTGTGAGACCGTCACGTTTCGCCATCGTGCGCTGCGGGACACGCCCTGACGTCACACCACCGCAGCGGTGACCGACAGGATCGGCGGCAGCGTGCCGGGCAGGCGCTGCCAGCTGTCGCCGGCGTCGCGGCTGGCGTAGAGGGCGCCGTTGCTGGTGCCCACATACACGCCCTCGCTGGCCAGGCCGTCCGTGTCCAGGCCCTCGCGGTAGACGCTCTGGTAGTCGCCGCCGCCCGGCAGGCCCTTCGTCATCGGCTGCCATGACTTGCCGCGGTCGCCGGTCCGGTACACCGAGAACTGCCCGTCGCACACCCGGAAGTTGTCGTTGATCCCGGCGAACGCCAGCGGCACCACAAACGCCGTGTCAGGGTCGCTCTCCAGCGACGCGATCGGGAAGCCGTGGAACGAGGGCAGCCCCTCCGTCACGTCGTCCCACGACTCGCCGTTGTCGTCGGAACGGAAGACGCCGACGTGCGCCTGCGTCCAGAGGCGGTTCGGGTCCTTCGGGTGCAGGCGCAGCTTGTGCATCTCGTTCACCGCCAGCGGGTCGATGTCACCGGTGCGGTCAGCCGCTTCGTTCGGGAACATCTTCTGCAGCTCCGTGGTGAAGGCGATCCCCATCTTCGAAGCGACTTTGGCAGTGTGCGAGAACATCGACCACGTCTTGCCGCCGTCGCGGGTCCGGTACGAGCCCCCCGTGGCGATGGCCACGAGCACGTGCTGCGGGTCGCGCGGATCGGTCTGCACCGAGTGCAGGCAGGAGTCGCCGCCGCCGCTCATCGTCCAGTCCTTCGCCGTCGGGTGGTTGCTCAGCTCCTCGACGAGCTGCCAGTTGTGGCCCCAGTCCTCGCTGCGGAAGAGCGCCGCCGGCTGCGAGCCGGCGTACACCACGCCCGGCTCCCGCTCGTGGCCGGGAGCCACGTGCCAGATGTTCTGCACCGACTTGCCGCTGCCCTCCGGGAAGCGCAGCCCCGTGCTGCGGTAGTCCCACGTCTTGCCCATGTCGTCGCTCTTCGCCACCGATGGGCCCCACGCCCAGTGGTTCGCGGCGGCGTAGAGCTTCGGCGTGGCCGCGCGCGTGTCGGCCGCCAGGTGGTACACGGACCAGCCGGTGTAGATCGGGTCCGACAGCTGCCACTTCTCGCGCTTCGTGTCGGACGTGTAGATGAAGGCGGCCTTCTTCGTGCCGACGAGGACCTTCACGGTGTCAGGCATGCATCACGCTCACTTTCTCTGATCGAATGACGGTCGGCGGCGGCGCGGATCGACAGCTCACGGGTACGACAGCTGCGCAACAGCATGTCATTTCTGAGCGAAGCGAAGCATCTCGATCCGCCTGCCCGCGTACATGCTCGGGCCGTACCGTACATCGTACGATCCGGCACGACGCACGCGCGAGAGCGTGCTGCTCGTGCGGGCATATCGCATCAGTTCGCCGGCGGCGCGTCGCGTGCAAACCCGGCGGCGGCGCCGTACGACCACGAGTCCAGGTCAGGCGTCTGTACGCCGAACGACGCCAGCGTCAGCTTGACCTCGGTGCGATGCTCCACGCCGTGCGCCAGCGCCTGGACCAGGAAGAAGCTCCGGGGGAAGGTGTACTCCCGCTCCGTGTAGCGAACGACAACGGGGAGATCATCGTCGAGGCCGTCAGCGATCGCGATCAGCGCGTCGGTCGAGCGCGCCGCCGCGTCCGTGAGGGCGGCGAATCCCCGCCAGTCACCGCGGCTCGACTGCTGGCCGCCCTTGGCGCGCGCCACCAGCGTCTCCTGCCCCGCAACGATGTGCGCCAGGAGTTCGCGGATCGAGCCCGCCGTCCCTGGTATGCGCGTTGCGAGTTGATTGTCGTCGAGCGTGCGGCACGCCTCGAAGAGCGCGCCATTCGCCCACGCATTATAACGGAGCATCTCCGCGAATGAGGCCTTCACCGCCCGAGTTTCGCCAGCACCGCCTCGGCCTCGCGCATGATCTCGCGGACGATCTCGCCCGCGGGGCGCACGTCGCGCACCAGGCCGGCGCTCTGCCCCGCGTACGCGCTGTATGCGCGTTCCGGCGGCGAGCCCGGCTGCGGCGATTCGGCGAGGATCTGAGCGCGCTTCTCGCGCAGTTCGTCTTCCCGCCCGTGCCACTCCCGCGCGAACGGCGTCGCGATGCTCCGGCCGGAGATGCCCGCCGGCCACGTCATGCCATCGACGATGTCGAACACGTCCGTGAAGATCGTGTCGTCCGCCGTCGCCGCAATGATCTTCTCGCGGTGTCCCGCTACGGGCGACGTCGCCTCGTCGCTCGCAACGAAGCGGGTGCCCATGATCGCCCCCTGCGCGCCGAGCGCGAGCGCGGCGACGAGTCCGCGCCCGTCGCCGATGCCGCCCGCCGCGATCACCGGTATCGCGCCGGCGACGTCGACGACCTGTGGCACGAGGGCCATCGTCGCCACGCTCCCGGTGTGGCCGCCCGCCTCGCCCCCCTGGGCGATGATGCAATCGACGCCGGCGGCCACAGCCTCCCGCGCCCTGGCGACGGTCTGCGTCTGGAACAGCACGCGCATGCCGGCGGCCCGGGCGCGTCCCACGTGCGCGCCCGGTGAGCCGAAACTGAAGGTCACCGAAGGCACCCCTTCTTCGATGCAGGCGTCCAGGAATTGTGGCGCCGCGTCGAGCAGAAACAGCCACAGGTTCACCGAAAACGGCTTCCGCGTGCGCTCGCGCGTCTCGCGGATCTCCGCGCGGAGCCGCTCCGGCCCTTCCGCGTATATCCCACCGAGCCCGCCCAGTCCGCCGGCCTCGGCGACCGCCGCGGCAAGCGGCGCGCGCGCATAGCCGCCGGCCATGCCCGCGTTGCCCACCGGCACATCGATCCCCAGCAGGTCGCACAGCGGCGTCTTGATCGTCATGGTGAGACCTCCACGTTCGGTCGGGGACGCGCCGGCGCGGCGCGGCTCGACGCCATCTCGATGTCCTTCTCGGGCCCGACGAGCATGATCCGGTCACCCATCTCGAGCCGCGTGTCCTCGCGCGGGCCCACGATCAGCTCGCCGTTGGCGCGCTGCACCCCGAGCACCGTCACGCGCGCCGACTCGACGACGTGGCGGACGTACAGCCCGAACAGGCCCGACTCCTCCGTCACCTCCATCTCGGCCAGGATCTGCTCCGCGTTGCGCCCCACCGACAGCGTGTCCATGAAGTCGACGATGTTCGGCTGGATCGCCGAGAGCGCCATCCGCCGGCCGCTGATCGCGTAGGGCGAGATCACGCGGTCGGCGCCGGCGCGCCGGGCGCGCGCTTCGCTGTCGCGCTTGCCCGCGCGGGCGACAACGAAGATCTTCGGGTTGAGCGCCTTCGCGGTGAGCGTAATGTAGGTGTTGCCGGAATCCGAGTCCGAGGCGGCGAGCAGCGTCTTCGCGCGCTGCACCCCGGCGTCGATCAGCACGTCGTCGGCCGCCGCGTCACCTTCGACGACGAGGTGGCCGGCGTCGATGGCGCGCCGGAGCGCCTCGCCGCTCTGCTCGACGACCACGAAGGGCATGCGGCGCTCCTGGAACTCGCGCGCGATCTCCTCGCCCACGCGGCCAAACCCGCAGAGAATGTGGTGGTCGCGCAGCTGCGCGATCCTTCCCTTCATGCGCGTCACCCCCAGCGCGGTCGCGATATCGCCTTCGATCACCAGCGCCACGAACGTGGTGAGCAGGTAGAACGCCGTCCCGACGCCGAAGAGTACCAAGAATATCGTGAAGATCCGGCCCTTCGTGTCGAGCGGCTGCACCTCCCGGAAGCCCACCGTCGTGATCGTCGTCACCGTCATGTAGAGCGCGTCGATCAACGTCCAGCGCTCGATGATCATGTAACCGGCGGTACCGGCCGCGAGGAGTGACGCGAACACGGCGAGGCCGGTGACCACGCGCCGGCGGGGGTCGGGGAGCGGGCTTCGCTGTCGCATGGCCCGATTGTCAGCCTAATCGCGTGGCGGGGCAAGAACGCCCGCGCCGTCAACGCGTCAGAGCAGCACGAGCCAGATGCCGGCGATCGTCAGCAGCGTGCCCAGCAGCACGCGCGGCGTCAGACGCTCGCCCAGGAGCAGCACGCCCATCGGCAGCGCGAACACAGGCGCCGACGTCGTGAGGAACGCTGTCTTCGCCGCGCCGAGGTCGTCCACCGCGTAGATGAACAGGATGCTCCCCAGGCCTGTGCCCAGGACGCCTGCGGCGGCGACGACGAGCAGGCTCCGGACTGTCACCTGCCGCACCGGCTGCTCCCGGCCCACGCGCGCCGTCATGGCGATCGTCAGCCAGACGGCCGCCGAGGCGGCGGGGATGCGCAGGCTGGCCGCGCCGAGCGCGTTGAGGTCGCCCTGCTGGCCACGCAGCCAGATCGTCGCCGCCGCCCAGGCGAGCGCCGCCGCGAGCGCGAACAGCAGTCCGCGCACGAGTTCGATGCTCACGCTGGCATCGGCGTCGGCGCGCCGCTGCTCCAGCACGATCCAGCTGATGCCGCCGACGATCAGCGCGCCGCCGATGGGCAGCGTCCAGCTGACCGCTTCGCCCAGCAGCAGCACCGCGAGCAGGAACGTCAGGAACGGGTAGGCGCTGTTCGTGATAGGAAACGTGCGCGACACGCCGAGGAATCCCAGCGCATTGATGTACAGCGTATCGCCGACCGCCTGACCGATGATGCCCGACCCGGCCATGGACACGCCGGTGAGCACCGTCATCTCCTTCAGCTGCACGGCGCCGTTGGTCGCGATCAGCAGCCCGAACAGGATCATCGTCGCCGTCAGGCTTCGCACGGCCGACATGACGAGCGGACGCAGCCGCGTCGACTGCGACGCGAGCAGCACGCTGGTAAAGGCCCAGAGGGCCGAAGATGCGAGCGCCGCCGCCGCCCCGATGGCGAACCTCCAATCCGCGTACCGTACGAAGTATGACTGCGACGATGGCTCGCGCCGGGTTCATCCGGCGCCCGGCGGGTCATCCGCCCTACATCCGGGACGCCGCTGCGAGCCTACTCCCGCCACGCCGGATACGAACCGAACACCTTGAAGAAATCCGCCTGCTCGCGCACGGCCGCGAGCGCCTGCGCCACGGGCGGCTCGTCGCGGTGTCCCTCGACGTCGATCAGGAACACGTACACGCCCAGCTCCTCGCCGGAGGGCCGCGACTCGATCTTCGTCAGGTTGATCTGGCGGTCGGCGAATTCGTGCAGCACGCTTACCAGGGTGCCCGGCCGGTCGTGCGCCACGGCGAAGGCCAGCGACGTCTTGTCGTGACCCGTCGCCGCGGCGTCCTCGCGCGCCACGGCGACGAAGCGCGTCTTGTTCGCGCGGGAATCCTCAATCGCCCGTTCAAGGATCTGGGCGCCGTAGATCTCGGCCGCCCGGGGCGGGCCGATCGCGGCGGAGCGCGGCGTGCGCAGCATCACCTGCACGGCCTCCGCGTTGGACAGCGCGGCTTCGGTGCGGGCATCGGGGAAATTCGCCTCCAGGTATCGCCGGCACTGGCCGAGCGACTGCGGGTGGGAGTAGATCGTCTCGATCTCCGCGCGCTCGCGCCCGGGCGCAACCATCAGGCAGTGCTCGATCGGCAGCACCACTTCGCGGCAGATCGCGATGCCCTCGTCGTGCACGAGCAGATCCACCGTCTCCGTGACGCTGCCCTGCAGGCTGTTCTCGATCGGCAACACCGCGCAACCGGCATCGCCGGACGCGACGGCCCGCGCCGCCGCGGTGATCGTGGCGTACGGCAGGCGGTCCGCTTCGGGATACGCGCGCAGGGCGGCGACTTCGCTGTTCGTGCCGGCCGGCCCGAGATAGGCGACGCGCATGGTGGACGGCACTAAAAGCTGCGCGGGGGCGGCGGCGCCATCAGCGCTTCGCGGAGCGCCTCTTCGCTTTCGTGCATCGTCACGGCCACCACCTCGTCGCCGGCGTGGATGATCGTCTCGCCGGAAGGCACCTTGGGCTGCGCGTCCTCACCGACGATCAGCGAGATCATCGACTGGTACGGCAGGAGGATGTTCTTCACGGGCTGGCCGACGACGCGCGAATCTTCGGGGATGCGCACCTCGACGATCTCCAATCCGGTGCCCTTGAGACGCATCAGCGGGATCAGGTGGTGCGTCGGCAGCTCCTGCTCGATGTGCGCCATGATCGCGGACGTGGCGCTCACCGTGATATCGACTTCCAGCTTCTGGAAGATCTCTTCGTTTTTCGGGTTGTTGATGCGCGCCACTGTGCGGGCGACGTTGAAACGCTGCTTCGCCACCTGGCACGCGACCAGGTTATCCTGGTCTTCGCCGGTCACGGCGAGGAGCATGTCCGCGCGCTCGGTGCCCGCCTTGTCGAGCACGCTCGCCTCGCAGCCGTCGCCCTCGAGCACGATGTCGCCCAGCTCGTCGGCGATCTCCTTCGCCTTTTCGGGGTCCTCCTCGATGACGAGCACCTCGTGATTGGCTTCCACCAGTTCCTTGGCGAGGTAGAAGCCCACCTTGCCGCCACCGACCACGATGATGTACATGCGCTAGGATTCCTCCTGGCGCATGAACCCCGCCACGATCTCGTTCGCTTCTTCTTCCGACTCCGCCTCGATGATCTTCTTCAGCCGCTTGGCCTGCACGCGCGTCGGATTGATTGTGCGCAGGCCCATGTTGCGGTACATCTCCTCGCGCAGCGGATCGAAGACCCGGCTCGCCACGACCGGCACACCCAGGATGTGCCTGGCGATCTGCGCTGCCATCACGTTGCGGTTGTCACCCCTCGTCGCGCTCACGAAGACGTCCATGCGGTCGACGCCGATCTTGCGCAGCACGTCCAGGTCGATGCCGTTGCCGACGACCTTTGTGCCGGGGAAGTCCTCCGGCAGGAAGCGGAACGCGGACGGGTCGATGTCCAGGATCATCACCTGGGCGCCGTCCCGCGCGAGGTCGACGGCCAGCGCGGCGCCCACGCGGCCGCAACCCATGATGCAGACCTTCTTGTTCACGGCTTCATTCTCGCACAGGGTGACGCCACAACCACACGTTGCAGGGCGCTGCCCGCAACACGTACTGCGTCAGCCGCCCCATCTGATACTCGCCGAGCGGCGCCTTGTGCTCCGCCCCGAGGAGGATCAGGTCGACCCCCCGCTCCATCGCCTCGTCGACGATGGCGTGGCCCGCCTCCCGCGCCTGGAGCAGTTCCCCTTCGATGCGGAAGTCAGCGTCCACAGCGATCCGTTCCGCCCGCGCCAGCACGTCCTCGCCGGACGACGCCTCGTCGGAGAGCTCCGCGTCCAACGGCAGGGACCGCTTCACCTCGATGACGTGGACCGCGTAGACCTTACCCTTATTGCGCCGGGCGATGGAGCACGCCACGAGGACCGCGTCCATGCTGGCGGGGGAGCCGTCGACAGGCACGAGGATCGAGCGGACGGCCCCGAGTGGGTCAGGTGCAGCCAAGGTACATTTCGCTCCCAGCGAGGGCTCGCCGGCCCGGTTCGTCGGGCATCCCGCCATTATAGGAACGGCCCGATCTACCGGCAAACGAATCTGCGCGCGGAAAAATTGGGCGCAAATTGGCCCCACGCCGTGTCCCCGCAACGGACGGCGGGCCGATACTGACTTAGGCCGGACCCCGGCGTCCGGCGAAGGACGACAGCGGTGGACACGCACGACCGCGCTTACATGCAGACACATCTGCGCGAGGAGATCGCCCGCGCCCGGCGCTACGGCCACCAGTTCGGACTGCTGATCTTCGAGGCGATACCGTCGTCCGACGGCATTCCGCTGCACGGGAAGATCGCCGCCGGCCTCGAGGCGCTCCAGTCAGCCGCGCGCGCGTGCGATGTCGCCGCCCGCGTCTACGACGATGCGATCGCGCTGCTGCTCGTAGAGACCGACGCCCACGGCGCCCGCGACGCGCTGTTCCGGATGCGCAACATGCTGGCGCGCACGGCCGGCGCCTGGCGGGTCACCCTCTACCACTTCCCCGAGCACTCACGCTCGATCGAGGCGCTGCCGCTGCTCACCGCGGCATAGGACCCGTGCCGGTTCTCGGTTCTGCGTGCTCGGTTCTCGGTTCTGCGCTCTCAGCGATCCGGCCATCCGAGCACCGAAGGCCGAACACCGAACACCGACAACCTACGCCGGCTTCCAGGCCGTGCCCTGCGGCCCGTCCTCGAGCGTCACGCCGAGGCCGGAGAGGCCGTCGCGCACGCGGTCGGCCAGCTGCCACTGCTTCGCGGCGCGCAGCTCGGTGCGGATCTGCACGAGCAGGTCGATGAACGGCGCCGCCTCGATCGCCCGCTCGCCCTGCTCGAGCCGCAGCCCCAACACGTCCGCCAGATCCAACAGCACGCCCTGCGCGTCGCCGATGGCCCGCCCTTCGTCGCGGCCCCGGTTGATCTCCTTCGCCAGGTCGAAGAGCACAGCCAGCGCCTGCGGCGTGTTCAGATCGTCGTCCATCGCCGCCGTGAAGCGCTCGCGGAACGCCGCCGCTTCGATGCCGTCGCGGCCGCCGGCGCCGGGCGCCCGGGCGGCCGTGCGCAGCCGGTCCGCGCCGGCCTTCGCCGCCTCCAACGTCTCCTCGCTGAACGTGAGCGGCTTGCGGTAATGCGAGGTCAGGACCCACAGGCGCAGGCCATCGCCACCCACCTTGTTGATGCCGTCACGGATCGTGATGAAGTTGCCGAGCGACTTGCTCATCTTCTCGTCGCCCATCTTCACCCAGGCGTTGTGCAGCCAGACGCGGACGAACGGCGAGAGGCCGGTGTACGCTTCCGTCTGCGCGATCTCGTTATCGTGGTGGGGGAAGACCAGGTCCTCGCCCCCTCCGTGGATGTCGATCTGCGGGCCGAGGTACTTCAGCGACATCGCCGAACACTCGATGTGCCAGCCCGGGCGCCCCTTCCCCCACGGGCTGTCCCACGCCGGCTCGCCCGCCTTCGCGCCCTTCCACAGCGCGAAATCCGCCGCGTTCTCCTTCTGCTCGCCCGTTTCGACGCGCGCGCCCGCCAGCAGCGAGTCCTGCGCTCGGTGCGAGAGCTTGCCGTAGTCGTGCTTCGCCGCGACCCGGTAGTACACGTCCGAATACTCGCTCTGTTGCGACGCCGCCTCGTACGCGTACCCCTTCTCGACCAGGCCGGCGATGATCTCGATCATCTCCGGGACCTCGCGCGTCGCGCGCGGATACTCGTCGGGCGGCAGCACGTTGAGGTCGCGCATGTCGTCGATGTACATGCCGATGTACTTCTCGACAAGTTCGTCTGTCGTGATCTTGAGCCGGTTCGACCGCTCGATGATGCGGTCGTCGATATCCGTAAAGTTCTGCACGTGCCGGACGCGGTAGCCGCGCCACGTCAGGTAGCGCTTCACCACGTCGAAGACGATGTAGCTCATCGCGTGGCCGATGTGCGAGTCGTCGTACGGCGTGATGCCGCAGACGTACATCGTGACGATGTCGCCCTGCGGCTCAAACTCCTCGAGCTGCCGGGTCAAAGTGTTGGTGAAGCGGATCAACCGCCGAGGGCCTCTCTGCCCGTCACGGCCGCCGCGGTGTCGGTCTCGCCCGACTCGCGGGGCCGGTGCAAGTGCACCGGCTCGTTGCCTTCCGGCGCCTGCTCCGCGACCTGCGCGCCGAGCGACTCCAGCTTCTCCTGCAGCATTCGCATCCGCCGGTCCATCCGCTCGATGTGCCGCTCCAGCGCATCGATGCGGTCCCACTCCGGATCCGGCAGCCGCGTGATCGTGTCGCTGCCGGGGTCGTGGAACGACACGACGTGCCCAGGCACGCCCACGACCGTCGCGTTCTCCGGCACGTTCGTCACCACGACCGAACCGGCACCGATCCGCGCGTGGTCGCCGATCTCGACGGCGCCGATGAGCTTCGCCCCCGCCCCCACGACGACGCCGTCGCCGAGCGTCGGGTGGCGCTTCGTGCGGTGCATGCTGGTGCCGCCGAGCGTGACGCCCTGCAGGATGTGGCAGTCGTCGCCGATCTCGGCCGTCTCGCCGATCACGACGCCCATGCCGTGGTCGATGAACAGACCTTCGCCGATCTTCGCGCCGGGGTGGATCTCGATGCCCGTGACGAAGCGGCTGAAGTTCGAGATCGCGCGCGGCAGCACGGGCACGCCGCGCCGGTGCAGCGTGTGCGCCAGCCGGTGCAGTTCACGGGCGTGGAAGCCGGGGTAGGCGAAGACGATCTCCGCCGCGTTCCGCGCCGCCGGGTCGCGCTCCCGGATCGCGTCGATATCGCGCTTGATGGATTTCAGAACAGACATGAGGACGGCGTCCTCCTCCTAACTCCCTGAACCTGTTGTCGGCGGAATGCGGGGCGGCCGCTAGGCGGCGCACCCCCATGGACAACAGCACGGCGGCCGTTCGCCAGGGCCAGCCTGGAAGCTGCCGCTCGCGCCGAAGGCAACGCTGGGAATCGAAGAGTTCGCCATGAGGCTCCCGGCCGGCCATCGGCGGCCGGACCATCGTTATCGTCTACTCTAACAGCACGACGGCGAGCGCGGCAACGCCCTCGCCGCGCCCCGTAAAGCCAAGCTTGTCCGAAGTCGTCGCCTTGACGCTCACCCGCCCCGCGTCCGTCCCCAGCGCCGCCGCGATGCGCTCCCGCATCGCCGGCACGTACGGCGCCAGCCGCGGCTCCTGCGCGACGACCGTCACGTCCACGTTCGCGACCGCGTACCCGGCCGCGGCCACCCGCTCGTGCGCCCGCCGCAGCAGGTCGAGGCTGCTCGCCCCCGCCCAGGCTGGGTCTGACGAAGGGAACATGCCGCCGATGTCGCCGAGTGCCGCAGCGCCGAGCATCGCGTCGATCACGGCGTGGACCACGGCGTCAGCGTCGGAGTGGCCGGCGAGCCCGCGCGGGTGCGGGATCTCGACGCCGCCCAGCACCAGCCGCCGCCCCTCCGCGAAGGCATGGACATCGACCCCCTGCCCGATGCGCATGCGCCAAGTCTACCCGCGGCGCGCGCGATAGGTGCGGGCCCGCGGTCGTGACCAACCCCTGGCTCGTGCACCTAAGTTACCTCGCGTACTAACGACAGTATTCGGTCAATGTGGCGGCCATGCGAGGATTGACAATCTATTTATTGAAGAGAGCTTGACGTGGGGCTAGCTAGGTCGCTATATTCGCCACAATACATGGCGCAGTAGGAGAAAACTATTGTGGTTATGGACATTCGTGAGGGCGCCGACAAATCGGGGCTCGTCCGAGCCGCCAAAGACCGTTTGAGGGACGTTAAGAAGGAACTCGAAATGCTCGACGAGAGGCGCAGGACGCTAGAGCAAGAGATGTCTCGTCTCAGCGCCGAGTCCGGCTACCTGGAGGGTCTCCTAGAAATCCATGGCGCGAACACGCCAGGCGGGCGCACCAACGTAGAACCCGACCGAACGCGCGGTGGATCGGACGTGGCGGATGTCGTGGTGTCGGTGATACGAGACGCGGGAACACCTCTGCACTTTCGGGACATCGAGGGGCGGGTCCGGACGAGGGGTATCCAGGCAGGCGGGAAAGACCCCGCAAATGTGCTCTTGGCCAAGTACTTCGACGACCCCCGCCTGTACCGCCCGGCAAGAGGCACTTATGGCCTGCGCGAGTGGAATCGCTCGGCTAGGAGCGTGGGCACACGGCGCGTGCGGACGGGAGGAAATTAGCGATGGTGGCGATGATGCACGAAACGGTGGGTCGCGAAGCGCTCATTGCACTGTCCAACCACTACGAGTCCGTTGCCGACGCGCTGATGGAGATCATCGACAACCCCTTCGATTACCGCCGCGGGCGCTCACTGCGGATCGATATCAACGTGTCGAAGAAGCGTGCTGGGCGCATGGAGGTCTTGGACGTCGGCGGTGAAGGCATGGACGACGCTGGCCTCGCGGACTGGATAACCTGGGGCACCGGACACGAATACGCCGCCACGGACATTGGACAATATCACGTGGGCGGCAAACTCGCCGCTATCTATCTCGCCGACTCTATCGAGATCGTTTGCCGGCGGAGCGGCGATGATCAAGCGTGGCGGTTCAGCGATCTGCGGTGGGGGACGCGAACAAACCTGTTGCGCGATGCCGCCCCAGAACGTCTTGGCCAGGATGATCTCCCATCTCTGCTACAGGACATCCCCCCGCGGGTTGGCTTCACAATGATCCGGATGGAGAAGCTGAAGGAGCATCGTTGGGAGGAGACCATCCTTAATGCTCGACTGGCCAACACGTACCGCACACTTATCAAGTCGGGTCATTGTCGCATCACCGTGAATGGTTCGGACGTGAGTCCGATAAACTTGCCGACATCGACGACCTACAAGCCGATCGACATCCTCCCAATTGCCGTGAAGCCGGGAGTCCGAATGCGAGGGCGCATCTGGGTCATGGAGCGCGGTGGCTTCGAAGGCGGCCGCGGCCTACGCCTCAAAGCTGGGATTCGAGCCTTGTTCAATGGCCGTCTGATCACCGACGGCGAGGAGTTCGGGCACTACCTAGCCGGGAAGGGGGCGTTTCAGAGACTGATGGGTGAGGTCGAGATCGTGGGGCTGAAGCCGAATCCGACAAAGGATGGGTGGGACAAAGCTTCGCCAGCATGGTGTGCGATTAGCGATGAAATGCACCGCCAGATGCAACCGCTGGTCGACGAACTCAACCAAGCAACCGGGGAGCGAGACGTCTCTAGGGATCAACGAAAGCGCGCAAACAGAGTGAGGCGCGAAATCGAAGAGGTGCTCAAGCATCTCGCCTGCTTGCGGGATGGCGCCCTGCAACTTTCGATCGAGGGCACATCACCTGACGGCAGACGACCTGATACCGCACCGGGCAGACACATCGCGGGAACCGGCGCTACGCCCACTGACCCGGTGCCAAAGACGCCCCGAACCCCCGCGCCGGCGGATGCAGTGGGGAGCCTTCTCCGCCGCAGAAGGGCGGGCCTGCCAAGCATAGAGTTCGACTCGTTGGGCGGCGTCGACCGGAGTCAGATGAAGGCCGACGGTCAGTGCCTCGTTATCAATCGTGACTATCCCCTATATCCTGAGATCGGCGAAACGGACTCGTACATCGCCGAAACCTACGTGCTGGGAATTCTTGAGCCTGAAATCGGGGAAGGGTTAGCATCTTCGTTTGTCGCCGAGGTCAATCGAGTCTTGGCGGAGTGGCATCAGATCAGGGACAACAAAGCCTAACGAGCTCGCACCATGCCTCAGCGAAAATTACGCGTCTATTGCGACGCGGACATAGACAGACCCGTAGAGGACGCCCTGTCGGACCTGAAGCAGGTCAATTGCCATAGTGCCCGTCGCAGACGCGCTGATACGCGAGACGACCTGGACCACTTCCGCTTCGCAGCACGCCACCGACGCGTGCTCGTGACACACGACGCCGATTACCTGAATCCGTCGCGTTACCCGATCATGGAAACCGAGGGCGTTATCGTCATCAAACGAGGGCAGCACCAGCGGGACGTGATGGTCGCATTTCTTCGGTTCATGGAGTGGGCGTGGCGACCGGCCAACGCCAGTGGCGGTCGGTTTCGGCGCTGGAAGGTTGATCTATCGACACGCGGCTTTCATTACTGGGAACGTGTGGGCGGAGAGACGCAGACCGATTACATCAACTTCTAGCCTGCGTGAGGCCACGCTTGGTAGCGACAATCACGTGGTTGCTCGCCGTGCCGCGCGTGATGCGGAGCGCGCCGGCGATCTGCCGGTCGGTGCACCCGCGCACCATCAGCTGGAGCACGTTAAGCTCGCGTACGGTAAGGCGGTCGCAGGTGACCCGCATGGCAGCCCTCCCTGCCCGGCGCAGACATACTAACAGGTCGGATTGGAGGTTTCCACAACAACGCGCCTCCGCTTATCGTCTCCGAGGCGCGAAGATCGGGCGGCGCTCCGGTTCGCGGTCGCCCACCCCCAGGCTCACCGTAGGCGAGCACCGCAGCCGCACCACGTGGAACCTGCGCGCGGCCGTCCGCTAAGATCAGCGCGGTCATGGAAGACTTCGAAGCCTACGGACAGCTACGAGAGCGTCCCCCCGCACCAGCCCCGCCGCCCGTCGCCATCGCTCCGCCCCGGAGACGCTCGCACGCGCTGCGCAACGTGTGCCTGCTCGCGCTCGCCCTCTTCGCCTACGTCTTCCTCGCCGCCGCCACGGCCGTCCAGCCCGTCGCGCTGCCCTTCTCGTCGATGCGCGTCTCCGTGCCCTTCCCGGGCGGCGCGCCGATGCTCTTCGGCCTGCCGGACCGCCCCTTCACCGTGCTCGTCATCGGCCTCGACCGCCGCCCGACCGAGACCGGCCCCAGCCGCACCGACACGATCCTGCTCGCACGCATCGACCCGCGCACGCACCGCGCCGCGTTCCTCAGCATCCCCCGCGACTCGCTGATGGAGGTGCCGGCCGGCGGCGGCGCCTACACCGAGGACCGCATCAACACCGCCTACGTCTACAACTACTCGTCGAAGGACGCGGGCGCCGCGCCGCGGGCGGTCATGCAGACGATCGAGCACAACCTCGGCATCAAGGTCGACCACTACGTGATCTTCGACCAGCGCAGCGCGGAGAAACTAATCGACGCGCTGGGCGGCGTCACCGTCGACAACCCGCGCGCGTTCGGCCAGGCGGACTACTCCGACGACGATGTCCACGTCGTGCCGCAGGACTTCGCGCTGGGCAAGATCAGGCTCGACGGCTACCAGGCCGTCGCCTACGGCCGCATCCGCGAAGGGTCGACGGACTTCGACCGCATCGAGCGCCAGCAGCGCGTCGCGTCGGCGCTGATCCACAAAGCCGCCTCACCGGCGTCGATCTTCCGCCTACCGTCGCTGCTCTCCGCCTACGGCGACACGATCGACACCGACATGAGCAAACGCCAGGCGGCGGGCGTGTTCTCGATGCTGAAGCGCGTGCCGGATGGGAAGCTCAAGACCCGTTCGCTCGCCGACGCGGAGGTGCCGTGCGGCACCTGCTCGGCGTCCGTGCTGCGCCTCGACGCGGCGAAGACGCAGGCGATCATCGCCGACGCCTTCGGCGACGAGGAGGAGGCTGCGCGCGCGGCGGAGCTGCTCGTCGCCGCCGGCGTCACGCCGTAGTTACGACGCCTTTGTGTCGGTACGATCGCCACGCGGCCGCGAGAATCCCTCGGTCCCGCGCGTTATCTCCCTTTCGCTCGGATCGAGCGTCTCAGTAGGAGAGGCGTAACGCACCGGCAGACTCCATTCGCCGGAGGCCAATCGGGTCTTCGTGATCTGCGGGCCGGATCGGGCGACGTACGCCTCCACCGCGGCTTTGACCAATTCGGAGAGGGAGATGCGGTTGCGCTCGGCGCGTCTACGCAGCGCCCGGAGTTCCTCGACTGGTAGCCGCACCGAAAGCACGGCCGACGCGCCGGCTGGCACGCGGACGCGCCTGGGTGAATCGAAGTCCCACCTGCCTCTGTCGCCACGGGCGCTTTCGGCGTCGGCTACGAGCTTCGCTTCCTCTTCCGCACTCAGTTTCCTTCGCGCCACGTCTCCACCTCTAGCCTCTCGCTCGGCCAGCCCGTGATAGGACGCCACCAGTCGAGCTCGTCGTCAACCAGCATGATCACCACCGTCCACATGCGGCCAGTCGACTCTCGACCAGTCATCAGGTGCGTTGCCGCATGCTCTTTCGAATCCAGCACGAAGATCGGAGCATCGGCGAGGACGTCCCACACGATGTTCTGATCGAGTCCGTGCCGCGACAGGTGCTCGACATTCCGCGAATCGAACTCGAGGCCTGCCACGACAACGGCATCATCTGGTTCGAGCAACGCCTCGCAGATTCCCTCTCCGACCCCGCCGAATGTTGCTCTCATTGTAAACAATGTCTACACTATACACAAAGGAGGCTGCCCACCATGACCGAAGGCATCTCCGCCGACTTCCTCATCCTCGCGGACGCTGCGCAGGTGCAGGGCGAGAAGCTCTACATGCTCGGCGGCGGCTGGTCGATGATCTGGGTCCGCGAGTTCCCCGCCCAGCACAACCTGGCGGTCGCCGCCGGCATCCTCATCCCCTGGCTCGAGACCAACGTCCGCCACCAATTCCGCATCGAAGTCCACGCAGAGGAAGGGACGAGGTTCGGCGAGGTGGCGGGAGAGTTCGAACAGGGGCGCGCGCCCGGCCTGCCCGCCGGCTCGACGCAGCGCGTGATGCTCACCGTGAACATGACCATCCGCATCGAGCGGGCGGCGGAGGCCGTGGCCGAGATCTGGCTCGACGGCGCGCTCGCCCGGTCGGTGCCCTTCCGCATCGTCGAGGCGGTGCGCTGAGCTACGGTTCGCGCGCGCGGGCGATGAACGCGGCGAACAGCCCGCGCATCACCGGCGCGAAGGGCGGGCGCTGCTCCTCGAGGCGCTCCGGGTGCCACTGCACGCCGACGACCCACCGGTGCTGCTCGCTCTCGATCGCCTCGACCAGTTCGCCTGCGGAGTCGTCCGCGCGGCCGGTGACGCGCAGCCCTGCCCCGAGCGTGTCAGCGTTCACGGCCTGGTGGTGCCGCGAATTGATCTCGAGCGACGTCGCGCCGACGGCTCCCGCGACGCGCGAGCCCGCATCGAGCCGCACCGCATGCCAGCGTGACGGGTAGCCCTCCGTACGGAAGTCGGCGCGGTGCTCGCCGCCCTCCACGTGCTGCACCAGCGATCCGCCAAACGCGACGTTGAGCAGCTGGTGCCCGCGGCAGATCGCCAGCACCGGCAGATCGCGCTGCAGCGCCTGCTCCACGTAGGCCAGCTCCATCGCGTCGCGCTCGGGCGCCGTCTCGCGGACCTTCTCGTGCCGTGGCGCACCGTAACGTGCCGGGTCGACATCCACGCCGCCTGTGAGCATCAACGCATCGAGCGTCGGCGCCAGCGTCGCCAACTGGCCCACCGCCTCTTCGTTAAGGTCAATGACCTCGCCGCCGGCCTCCGTAACGCGCGCCCAGTAGCGGTCGACTGCTTCGCCGGGCACGTCTTCCCAGCGCGTCACCCCGATGCGTGGCCTGTGCGATTGCGCCGTCATGAGATGAAGCCCTCAGCCAGCCGCACCCGCCGGCGACGGATCTGCGACGCGAAGTGTCTGTCGTGCCGGCGCACCCGCACTGCCCGCGCCCGGCTGCCGCCCGGAGCGCGCTCCCCCGCCTTCAATCGTCGTCGAAGTCTGAGTCGTCGGCGTCCTCGTCGCGCGCGACGTCGAACAGGTTGACCTCGCGCGTCTCCGGCTCCGCCTCGGCGTCTGGCTCGCTATCGTCCCAGTCCTCGGTGTCGTCGGCCTGATCGTCGTCATCGTCGGCGTCCGTCCGCACCATGCTCTCCTTGGTGTACGGGCGCACCACGTCACCGGCCTTGCCCGCCGGAAACGACAGCCGCCCTGCCTGGGATGGGTGCTGGAAGGTCTCTTTGATGATGACGCGGATCCCGTCCGGGCTGATGCCGGCGACCGCCGCGGCGTACTTGTTGCCGCCCGACATCAGCTTCGACAGCCGCAGCGAGAGCTTCGGATCGAGGTCGCTGATGTACTCTCCCGCGATCGTCTCCGCGGTGAGCCGCGAGCCGACCTGCTTGAGCGCGACCTCGTCGCCCGCGGACAGCGTCACGAGCGCCTTGTTCTTGGAAGGCCGCAACGTCGCCAGACCGGTCTTCCCCATCTCTTCGATGAAGAGGCTCGTGTCGACCTGCTGGGCGCGGTCCCGCTCGGCCCTGGCCTTCGCGCTCGCGAGGCGCTCCAGGTTCTTGCGGGCGATGGCGTTGGTGGGATCCAACTCCAGCGCCTTCTGATAAGCCTCGCGCGCCTCCTTGATCTTGCCCGTCTCCGTCAGCGCTTTCCCCAGCCTGTTGTAGGCATCCGCCTCGTTGGGAAACGCGGCGATGATCGCGCGATTTGCGGTGACGGCGTCGTCCCACCGGCTTTGCATCGCAAACTGGATCGCCTGTTCGGTGCGCACGCGCTTCACGCGCGTCTGGTCTTCTGCCCGGTATGCCATGGAGCCTCTGGAAAACCCGTTGCGGGGTGCTGAATTTCGCGTGATTGTAGAGCCTCGATCATGCGAATACAAGAGATACGAACCGCTGGTGATATCGTCGGATCGCGTGGCTACATGAGGCCGCCGCCTATGTAACGGTACGGGCGAGGCCTCCACCCCGGGTGCCTCCCGCCCCACGCCACCGCGCCGTATAGTCGACATATGAGCGAGAACGAGCCAGTCGTCAGCGAGTTGATCGTTCACGGGATCGTCGTGGGGGCGTTCCAGGAGAACTGCTGGGTGATCGGCAACCGGCGCACCGGCGAGGCCATCTGCGTCGATCCGGGCGACGAACCCGATGAGATCCTGGCCATGGCGCGCGACATGGGCGTCCGCATCAAGTACATCGCTAACAGCCACGCCCACATCGACCACATCCTCGGCGTCGGCGCCATCCGAGACGGCACCGGTGCCCGCTTCCTGCTCCATCCGGCCGACCTCGAGCTCGCCCGCCACACCGCGGACTCCGCACGCAGGTGGGTGGGCGTGGAGATCGCCAACCCGCCTGACCCCGACGCTCTCCTTGCCGACGGCGACACCATCGATATCGACGGCCTGGCGCTGCGTGTGCTCCACACGCCCGGCCACACGCAGGGCAGCGTCTGCTTCTACGCGAACGGCTTGCTGTTCGCCGGCGATACGCTGTTCCAGGGGTCGATCGGGCGCACGGACCTACCGGGCGGCGACCAGGACCAGGAGATGGCGAGCATCGTCGAGCGTCTGCTTGTCCTGCCCGACGACACGATCGTCCTCCCCGGCCACATGGACCAGACGACGATCGGACAGGAGCGCGCCCGCAATCCCTACGTCCGGATGGAACTCGCCCGGCGCGCCGGCGCCTGACCGCGCTTCTAGATCGCGGGCGGTCCCGTCTAGCCGGCAGGATCAGCGTCACCGGCGGTTTGCAGCCGGCGCGACTCCACCGCCTCCTTCAGGTTCGCCAGCCCCTGCACGAGCACCACGGCGAACCCCTCGTTGCGGAGCCCCAGCGTGATCAGCTGATAGAAAAGGTACTTGAACCCGAAGGGCGTCAACGTCGCCACGACCTCGGTGTGATCTTCCTTCGGCTCCAGCCGGTAAGAGAGCCAGCACGGCACGCCGGCGATGGTGACGCGCAGATCGAGCGACCGCCCCGGGTCGCGGCGGACCACCTCGAACGAGCGGCTGCCGTCCTCGGCGGCGCTGTTCACGTCACTGACCAGCTCCGCGTAGATCTCGTGCGCTGGCGCCTTGATGGCGAACGCCTTCTCGATCGTCATCGCATCCTGTGCGTCTCGCGCGGGTGGCAGGCGGAGACCGGCACCGACATAATACGCGCGGCGCGTGCGCGCTGGTTCCCGCACGCACATGGAGGGCCGCATGGCGCGACCAGGCCCGTTGCTCGTCACGATCGCCCTCGCGGCGCTGCTCCTGGCGTGTAACGGCGGCGACGCCACACCGGCGCGCTCCCCCGCCCCGCTAGGCACACCGGCGGCCGCCTCGATCCAGCTCCGCCCCGGCGAGGCGATCAGGATCGGCGTATCTGTGGCGCTCAGCGGCGACCAGCAGGCGCTCGGCGGGGATATCGCCGACGCGGCGGTGCTCGCCGCAGCCGATGCCGGCGGCTCCCTGCGCGGACACCCGATCGAGGTCGTGCGCCTGGACGACGGCTGCGGCGACGCCGAAGCCGCCGTCGCCGTCGCCCGATCGTTCATCGCGATGGCGAACCTGGCCGCCGTGATCGGTCCCATGTGCACCACCGGCGCGCAGGCGGCCGGCCCGTTATACGAGGCGGCGCACATGCTGCACGTCTCGCCGTCGGCCACGCGCGTCGACGTCGCGCAGCCGGATGAGCGCTTCTTCTTTCGCACGGCGTGGCGTGACGACGCCCAGGGGCGCGTGCAAGCGGCGTACGCGCGCGACGCCGGCGCCGCCACTGCGGTCGTAATCGATGACGGCGGTCCATACGGACGCACCCTCGGCGACGGGTTCGTCGGCGCGTTTCAGCAATCAGGCGGCAGCGTGCTCGCGCGCCAGCGCATCGCCCGGGGCGCGACGGACTTCTCCGGACTTGCGTCCCAGGTGAGGAGCGCCAACCCGGACGCGGTCGTGTTCGAAGGCGTCAACCCGGAGGCGGCCCTGATCGTGCGCGCGCTCGGCTTCGCGCAGTACCGCGGCGCGTTCATCGCACCCGATGGCGTGCTGAGCGCGCGCGACTTCATCGCCAGCGCCGGCGAGGCGGCACAGGGCGCCATCCTGACGGGCGGTGCGACGCCGGACGAGGCCTACGTCGCCCACTTCCGCGACCGCTTCCAGCGGGTCCCTTCGACGCCGTTCGTGCTCCAGGCGCGCGACGCCGTCGCCGTCGTGCTCGCCGCGATCGATGCGGCGGCCGCCGACAAGGGCGCCGGCGCGCTCGAGCTGGACCGCGACCGTCTCGCCGATACGCTGCGCTCGGGGCACTACATCGGGCTGACGGGCGCGATCCGGTTCGCCGAAAACGGCGACCGCGGCGGCGGAACGGCCTCAGACCTGGGACTGGCGATCTACCGCGTCCGCGAGAACGCCTTCGAGCGGCTGCCCTACTAGGCGGCGTGCTCTGCCGGCGCCAGCTCGTCGAGCGCGCGCGCGAGCGCTTCGCGGCACGGCGAGCAACCACGTGAGCGTGATCCTGCACAAGCTGGGAGCGCCGAACCGCGCGCGCGCCATCTCCGCCGCGCGCTAGCGAAACCTCGTCGCGCTGCCGGGGGCCGAGAGCGCCGCCCCGCGCGCGACGAAATGATCGCCCGATCCATGTAGTTCTCCACTGGCGCCGCTATGCGCGCGCGTCTTAAGCTTGGCGCCGCAATCCTGGTGTCGCGGTGTCACTCGCTCAGTGGAGGGACAGAGACATGAGCCGGTTGCTGCTAACGGTCGCCCTCATGGGCGTCGTCATCGTCCTGGCACCGATGAGCGCACCAACGCGGATCTCGGCACACCACGACGACAACGGACACTCCGGGTACCTGTTCCTTCCCGGGTACGAGCTCAACGCGCGCACGTCCACGGGCCAACCCATTCCGATTACGGCGGCGTACTCGCCGACCTACTGGCTATCGCCGTTCTTCGCCGCTTCCTCGGCGTGGAACAACGGGGCTTCGCCGACGACCGGCTTCGGTGTGTACACGAGCGGTTCCGGGTACGTCACCATGAACGCGGGCCCAGACGTCGCGCAATGCGGTTTCCTGAACGGCGATCCCAACCAGGGTCCGAGCCACGGGTGTCCGTTGCAGGGCTTCAATTACAACACCTTCCGGCGCGCTTTACATGTTCGAGGGAAACCCACAATATCCCGTGTCTTGGGACCCCCCGCATAGGGTCTCGGACATGATGCACGAGATGGGTCATGTCCTGTATCTCGCGGGAGAACACTATAGGACAAGCTACAACTGCTCGAGCATCATAGGGCACTGTAACAGCCCGAGGATCACTCAGGTGCAGCAACACGACAAGGATGACTTTAGTTTCGCGTACCGCATGATCGACGCGCCGAATGCCACCTACGGACAGCTCACCAGCTCGAGCAACTTTCGCCACTTCTTTGAGGGCAGATATCTCGGTGGCAACGGGCAGACGATACACGCCGAGAAGCAATACTGGATCGACCGTTCGCTCTCCGGGCTGCTGGGCCAGTTCGGGACGTACTCCTCCGTTGCGAAGAGGGTCGATAACGTGGACGATACGACTCCGAATTCGGTCAACTTTACGGATCTACCGTCCGTGAACAACGAGTGGTGCTTCAAAATGCGCGGAGAGACGGGCGCCATCGCTAATCCGGGCCTGAGCTACCGCTGGGGCCCGTATTCAAGAGCGTATTGCGTGGCAAAGTACGGCTCGAGAGTCTTCATCGCGAGCAACAGAAATGACTGGGTCGGGCTCCGGGTCTGGAGTTACTCCGGCGCAACGATCCAGAACGTGACGCTCACGCTGGACGACGCCAACCAGACGCTCGTTTGCAGCCTGGGGTCGATCGTGAACGGCGGCTCACCGGCGTGCCTCGTCTACCTGGGCAATGCGTCCGGGTACGTGAACCTGTACTACAACAACTCGTGGATTCGCGCAGGGACCGTCGGTTACGACGGGCAGTAGGGGAGGGGCGCATGAAACGCTTGCTTGCTGGCTTGCTGGTTGCATTGCTGGCAGTGGCACCGGTCGCGCGCGGCACAGCGCAAGAACCGGCAGCGTCGGCTACGTCAACCGTGACTTCTACCGCGCCCGCTACACCGCGCGCGGAGATCACCGCGACGGCCACGCCATCCCCATCAGCCATGCCGACGCCGTCGCCCGAAGCGACGTTGCCGGTGCGCACGATCTCCCAGGACTTCTCCATGTCAGCCACGTTGCGCGAGGACTCGGACGCGGACGCGCGAACATCCCCCGGAGATCTGCCAGCAAGCAACGCACTTGCCGAGCTTCAAGCGAACGTACGCTGGGACGGCGCTCGACACGTCAAGCTATCAGGTGATTCCCCGGTGGTTGGGCTGTTCACAAACGCCGACGGGAGCTTTAGCTTCGTGGACGTGCCGCCGGGTGAATACTTGTTATGGATCTGGGCCTACGGGTTCATCGAGGCGCCGACGGCGCCGACGAATCCGGGGCTGTTCCTCGCCAACGTCGTCGTCGACAAGTCCGGTACCGTCAGCGGCGCGGTGCCCGCGCAGTTCCTGCTGAAGCCGAAGCCGCCGGGCGTACTGGGGTATCCGGTGCGCACGGGGAGCGGCGCCGACCAACCGCCGGCCGTCGGCAGGCTCGACGTCGGCGAGGCGCTCGCGAACCAGCGGGTGGCGGCGTTGCCCGCGACCGGCGCCGGCGAGTCGCGCCGCGGCTGGCTGTTGCCGGTGCTTGGCATCGTGCTGGTTGCCTCAGCGACAGCCGTGGCGGCAGCGCTTGGCGTCCGGCGGTCGTAGCGCGCGACCGGCCTTCGATCGGCTGCGCTACTAGGCGGCGTGCTCTGCCGGCGCCAGCTCGTCGAGCGCACGCGCGAGCGCCTCATTGAGCAGCCGGATGAGCTCGTCGCGCCGGTCAATCGGTTCGGCGAGCTCGCCCGTCGGCGCAGGCGTGTCGATCGTGTCGGTCTGCGGGGCGGTGGGCTCGTCGTCGAACATGCGCCGATTGTCCGCCGGCACGGCCCCGCCCGCTATGAGCAAACACCCGACATCCGCACGACGCGCCCGATGTGCAGTGTTGCCACCGGGAATGCGACTGTTGCGCGTTTGCAACGAACCGCTGCCGGATTCTGACGCCGCGGTAAGGCGCGACGGCCTACCGTTGCCGCACCGCGCCGCACTCCCCCTCAAGACGGCGGGGCCCCCGGGTGGATTCGGCGAGGCGACGCGGGGTAGGTCCTCACCGAATCTATCCGGCCTGGCGTCCTTGCCCGTCGCGACGAACCGACGTTGAGAAGCGGCTTCCGGCGTGGTGCATTGCTCGCAAGCAATGATCTCGCCCCGCCGGCGTACCGGCTCCGGCAGTAACGTCGCCAGCGCTTCCGCGTGGCGGCCAGCGCGGCGGTCCGACGGCGCGCTAGATTATGTAATGTCACCGTTTCTGGACGCGCGCCACCGGCCGTTTTGCGGCGAATTTCCCCGCCGTTTACACCTCTATTACCCCGCCCCTACCCGCCGGTGCGACGATACTGGCACGAGCCATGGCGCTCCCGAGGGCCGCACGACATGCCACCTGCCGCCATCGTCGTTGTCGATGACGACGAGCACATCCGCGAACTCGCCTCTCTCTATCTCCGGAAGGAAGGCTTCGAGGTCAGCGTCGCCGTGGATGGCCCCGGCGCCCTGAAGCGGATCCGGCAGACCAAACCCAGCCTCGTCGTGCTCGACCTGATGTTGCCCGGCATGAGCGGCTACGACGTGTGCAGGCAGATGCGCCTCGAGAGCGACGTGCCGATCATCATGCTCACGGCGCGCGACGAAGACGTGGACAAGATCGTCGGCCTGGAGCTGGGCGCCGACGACTACCTCACCAAGCCGTTCAACCCGCGCGAGCTCGTCGCCCGCGTCAAGGCGATCCTGCGGCGCGCCGAGCACGCCCACGCGCCGGGCGCCGCCGCCGTCATCCGCGTCGGCGGCCTCACCATCGACAAGCAGCGCCGCGAGGCGAAGAGCGATGCCGGCGAGCTGACGCTGCGCACCAAGGAGTTCGACCTCCTGGCTGCGCTCGCCGAGAACGCCGGCATCGTCCTGACACGCGAGCAGCTCCTCGACCGCGTGTGGGGCTACAGCTTCTACGGCGAGACGCGGACCGTCGATGTGCACGTGCAGCACGTCCGCGCGCGGCTTGCGGGTACGGGCGTCGGCATCGTCACGATCCGCGGCGTCGGCTACAAGCTGGTCGAGGAATCCGCCGCCTGAGCGCGGCGCGGCAGGAGCGCAGAACGTGTTCAAGAGCGTCAGGTCGCGGCTGATCGCTTCCTTCGCGCTGATCGTGATCATCACGCTGACGGTCGCGGGCCTGGCCTTCGCCGCGCGCTTCGGCGGCTATCGCGATGAACTGACGGCGCAGACACTACGCTCCGTCGCGGCGCCCGTCTACTACAATCTCACGCTCTTCCCCGGCGCGAACATCGCGGCGCAGCCCAATGCCGGCCGGCGCCTTCGCAGCGAGCTGACCGACTATCTGCGTCTCCAGTCCGAGAACAGCGGCGTCATCGTGCTCCTGATCGACGCCAACGGCAACGTCATCGACGACAACGCTTCCGTCGACCCCGCGCTCGCGTCGGAGCACTTCAGTGTGCCCGCCGAGCCGCAGCGCGGGCCCAACTTCTCCGAACTCCCGGAGGGCACCCACCGGCTCGCCAGCGGCGCCACCGTGCTGTACGTCGCCGTGCCGACGCCGAAGGCCGTGCGCGCCCAGCCGGCCGGCGTCGCGGCGATCGTCGTCGCCCTGCCGAAGGCGACCGCCGGCGACGTGTTCCGCGACCTCGCGCGGCGGCTGATCTTCGCCGGCGGCATCGCCCTGGGCGCGGCGCTGCTCGTTGCGCTCGTCCTCTGGGCATGGATGTACCGCCCGCTCGGCCAGGTCACCGCCGCCATCCGCGCCATCGCCCGCGGCGACTATCGCCGGCGGCTCGCGGTCGAAGGCCCGTCCGAGGTGCGCGCGCTCGCCTCCGACGTGAATACGATGGCCGACTCCGTCGAGACGTCGCAACGCGCCCTCCGCGAGTTCCTGGCGAACGTCTCGCACGAGTTGCGCACACCGTTGACCTCGATCCGCGGGTTCTCCCAGGCGATGCTCGACGGCACGCTGGCGACGCCGGAGGAGCGCGAACGCGCCGCCCGCGTCATCGACGTCGAAGCGCGCCGCGTGCTGCACCTCGTCGGCGAACTGCTCGACCTATCGCGCATCGAGTCAGGCCAGCAGCCGATGCGTCTCGCGCGCGTGCCGGCGGCAGAGCTCATCGCCCACATGAACGACGTGTTCTCCATGCGCGCCGGGGAGCAGCAGATCGAACTGTCCGCATCCGCGCCGCCCGGCCTCTCCGTCATGGCGGACTTCGACCGCGTCGAGCAGGTACTCGGCAACCTCCTCGACAACGCGTTCCGCCACACGCCGCGTGGAGGCCGCATCAGCGCCGGGGTACGCGCGCTGTCCGGAGGCCTCGCCGAGTTCTTCGTGACGGACAGCGGCACGGGCATCCCGCCGGAGGAGCTGCCGCATATCTTCGACCGCTTCTACAGGAGCAGCGGCGAGACGCAGGGCACCGTCGCGGGCCTGGGCCTGGGCCTAGGCCTGGCGATCTCACGCGAGATCGTGCGCGCGCACGGCGGTGACATCCGCGCCGAAGCGGCCCCCGCCGGCGGCACGACGCTCGCGTTCACGCTCCGGCTCGAGCGACCGGCCGAGGCGCGTCCGGCGCCGGGGGCGGCCGACCGCGCGGCGGAGCTGCGCGAGCAGGGCGCCGGCGGCTAGGACGGCCGGCGCACCAGGTAAGCGCGGAACATCACCTCGTTGCCGCGCTGCTGCTGGCTGGGCTCCCCTCCCGGGTACCGGGTGATCGCGCGCGCCACATCATCCAGGTACGGGGCGAGGAACACGAACGCAACGTCACCCGAAGGACGGGCGCTGAAGTCCAGCGCGCCGCCTGCCGCGACGGGCGCCTGGCCGAACTCGCGGGAGCGGTCCTCGCCGCTCACGTCCGGCGCCAGGAACCGCCGCGTCTCGTAGTCGAAGCTCCAGCGCGAGCTGAAGAAGTAGACGTACGTGCCCTCCGGCAGGTGCTCCATGTAGCGCGAGGCAGCATCGAGCTGATACGGATAGACGATGCGCATCTCCTGCGCGTCCTGCACCGGACCGAAGTACTGGTACGTCGCCTGCGCGCCGATCGCCGCCACCGCGGCGAGCAGCGCACCGCGGCACACATAGCACGCCGGGCGCGGTGCCGCCGAAAGCCGCTGCCACACCCACGCGAGCGGCAGCGCCGCCAGCACCGCCACGAACGGCGCCAGCCCGAGCGTGCGACGGAACAGTCCGTCGCCGACGGTGAGCAGCGCGCCGCCGGGCAGCAGCGCGCAGGCCGCCAGCAGCGTTACGTTCTCGGCGCGGCGCCAGTTCCAGGCGGCCATCGCCAGCCCGCCCAGCGCCAGCAGCAGCACCGCCGGCGCGACCACGGGGTGGCCGGCGGTGGCGAGACCGTCGCCGTAGTCCGGGCGGTCCCCCTGCGCCAGGCCGCGGCCCCACTCCTCCGCGCGGTCCCGGATCAACTCCACCCGTCCGCCGGCCCCGGCGTCCTTCCAGCGCTGCGAGTCCGTGAGCGCGACGACGCGCTGATGCTCGCGGTACTCGTCGCCGTGATCGATCACGTAGCGGACCATGGGGACCGCGACGATCATCGCCGCCACGGCGAAGCTCGCCGCGCCGGCGAGGACGCGCCGCTTCTCGACGGCCCCCGTCGCCGACCACCACGCCCACGCGAGCGTCACGAACGGCACCGGAAGGAAGAGGAGGTAGACGTTGTACGCGTAGATGCCCATCCCGTGCAGCGCGCCGGCGACGGCGAATAACCACCAGCTGCCGCGCCGCATCGCCTGCCACAGCGCCCAGAGCACGGCCATCTCGACGAACGGCCATGAGACGACCATGAACGCCGTCCGGCTCAGGTGCAGGTGCCACATCATCACCGCCAGCAGGAGCGCCGCGAACGCGCCGGCCGTGCGGTTGAACATGGAGCCGAATGCCGCGTAGGCGAGTGGCACGGTCGCGACCCCGAGCAGCGCCATCGATGCGCGAACCGTCGTCGTCGTGTCCGGGAGGAAGCTGAACAGCAGCGCGGTGACGTAGAGCGGCCCGGTGGGCTGGCCGAGCGCGCTGTCGACATAGGGACCGATCCACCCTTCGTGGAGCACGCGTCGCGCGTCGAGGCCGGTCCACGCCTCGTCGCCGTGGATGCCCAGCGGGACGGTGCCCAAGTGCCACAGGCGCAGCGCCGCTGCCAGGCCCGTGACCGTAACGATGATTGCGATGTCGACCCGCGCCGTCCGGGCCCCGGCCGCCAAGGCGCGCAGCCACGTCCCGCCCGTCGAAGCCAGTGCGGAAACGGTCCGGCGCGCGCGTGGCAGCTCGACGTCCGTCGCGGTCTCTTGCCTGCTCACGCCCGAAGGCACACGTGCATCGCCACGCGGCATACTAGACCCTCGTCCGGCGCCGTCGCTACCGTCTCGCCATCGCATATCCGTTCGCACGCCGCTTCGGTACGCTGGTCGAGAGTCCGGAGGGAGGTGCGATGACAGCCAAGGGTCCGGCCGCGCTCCGTGTGCCGCTGAAGAAGCTCCGGCGCGAGTGCGACGTCCGCAGCCTCAAGTTCAAGACGACGGCCGAGGTGGAGCCGCTCGAAGGTACCGTCGGCCAGGACCGCGCGGTGAGCGCGATGGATTTCGGCCTCAATATCGAAGCCGACGGCTTCAACGTCTTCGTCGCCGGCGTGCCGGGCACGGGCCGCACGACCGAGTTGAAGAACCAGATCGAGCGCATCGCGGCGAAGCGCCCGGCCCCGCGCGACTGGTGCTACGTCTTCAACTTCCGCGAGCCGGCGCGTCCCCAGGCCCTCAGCCTCCGTCCCGGCTGCGGCCACCAGCTCGGGCACGACATCGACGATCTCGTCGAGGGCGTGCGCCGCGACGTGCCGCGCGCGCTCGAGAGCGACGAGTACGCTCAGCGCCGTGACCAGGTGGGCCGCGAGGTCCAGTCGCAGCGCGAGCGCTTCTTCGCCACCCTCGAGAAGGAGGCCAGCGGGCGCGGCCTCGCCGTGAATCCCACGCCCATGGGCATCAGCACCGTCCCGATGCTGGATGGGAAGCCGCTGACCAAGGAGCAGTACGACCTGCTCACCGACGAGCAGAAGCAGGAGACCCAGCACAAAACCGCCGAGCTCGACTCCGTGATCGCCCAGATGATGCCGCAGCTCCGGCGGCTGGACCGCGGCGCCGCGCAGCTCCTCGCCGAGCTGGACAAGCAGCTCATGCACGCCCTCGTCACGCCGCGGGTCGACGAGTTGAGGAAGGAGTACGCCGACGAGCCCCAGGTCGTCGAATACATCGATGCCGTCGCAACCGACATCGTAGAGCGCATCGGCGACTTCCGCCCGCAGGACGAGCCACAGCAGGGGATCCCCGGGCTCACGGCGATGCAGCGCGAAGGGCTCTTCGACCGCTACAAGGTCAACGTCCTCGTCACCCATGACGCGGGCGGGCACGCGCCCGTCGTGTTCGTCGAGACTCCGTCGTACTACCACCTCTTCGGCCGCATCGACTACCGCGCGAGCTTCGGCTCGATGGTCACGGACCACACGATGATCAAACCCGGTTCGTTGCACCGCGCCAACGGCGGCTTCCTGGTGGTCAACGCTCTCGACGCGCTCACGGCGCCCCTGGTGTGGGACACCCTCAAGCGCGCGCTGCGCACCCGCCAGCTCCGGCTCGAGAACATGGGCGAGCAGTTCAGCGTCATTCCTACCGCGTCCCTCTCACCGGAGTCCATCCCGCTCGACGTGAAGGTCGCCGTGGTCGGCACCAACCGCATCTTCCAGCTCCTGCAGACCGCCGACGAAGACTTCCAGAAGCTGTTCAAGGCCAAGGCGGACTTCACGACGGATGTCGAGCGCAGCGACGAGCACGTCCAGGCCTACGCGCGCTTCATCGCCCGGCAGGCGCGCGACCTGGGCATGCGGCCGTTCGACCGGGGCGGCGTCGCCCGTATCGTCGAGCAGAGCTCGCGGATGGTGGCGGACCAGGAGAAGCTCTCGCTACGCATGATGGACGTCGTCGATCTCCTCGTCGAGGCGGATTACTGGGCATGCGATGAGGGCAGCGCCGGCGTCACCGCGGCGCATGTGGACAAGGCCATCGAGCGCAAGGTCTACCGCTCCAATCTCGTCGAGGACCGGATCCAGGAGTTCCTCGCCGCCAACATCATCAAGGTAGATGTCGGTGGCGCCGTGGTCGGGCAGGTCAACGGCCTCTCCGTCTTTGATCTCGGCGACTACGCGTTCGGCCGGCCCTCGCGCATCACCGCCCGCGTCAGCATGGGGCGCGGGCAGGTCGTGAACCTGGAGCGCGAGATCCAGAAGAGCGGGCCGTCGCACAGCAAGGGCTTCCTCATCCTCAACGGCTACCTCAACGGCAAGTTCGCCCACCGCCAGCCGCTGTCGTTCTCGGCGAGCATCACCTTCGAGCAGGTGTACGACGAGGTCGACGGCGACAGCGCCTCGTCGACCGAACTCTACGCGCTCCTCTCCGCCATCACCGACGTGCCGCTCAAGCAGGGCCTCGCCGTGACCGGCTCCGTCAACCAGCTGGGCGAGGTGCAGGCGATCGGCGGCGTGAACGAGAAGGTCGAGGGCTTCTACGCCGTCTGCAAGGCGCGCGGCCTCAGCGGCGACCAGGGCGTGATCATCCCGAAGGACAACGTGCGCAACCTCATGCTCAAGCCGGAGGTCGTCGATGCGATCCGCGCGGGCAGGTTCCACCTGTACTGCGTGTCCGGCATCGAGGAGGGGGTCGAGCTGCTCACCGGCATGCCCGCCGGCCGGCTGCGTAAGGACGGCACCTACGCCGAAGGGACACTCTTCCGCAAAGTCACCGACGCCCTGGAGACGATGACGCGCCGCGCGATCGAATTGAACCGCGCCGCATCGCGCGACGGCGCGACGCCGTTGCCCGCACCGGACCCGGCGGCAAGGCCCGTGCGCGAGCGCCCCCGCCGGCGCGCGTGACGTGCGCACGCGCACCGAGGTCTCGGCCGGCGGCGTCGTGTTTCGCCTTTCGCCCCAGGGCGGGTGCCACGTCGCCCTCGTGCTCACGCACGAAGGCCGCTGGCAGCTCCCCAAGGGCTGGATCGAGGACGGCGAGTCGCCCGAGGCCGCCGCCGTGCGCGAGTCGCGCGAGGAAGCCGGCGTCGAGTCGGAGGCCGTCGGACCGCTCGACACTATTGAGTACTGGTACCGGTCGACGTACGACCCCGAGCCCGCCCGCGTCCACAAGTTCGTGCACTTCTTCCTGCTCCGCTACCTCGGCGGCTCCACCGACGGCCACGATGATGAGGTGCAGGACGCCGGCTGGTTCGAGATCGGCGAGGCGGAGCGGAGCCTCGCGTTCAAGGACGAACGCCGTATCATCGCCATGGCGCGCGAAGCGCTCGTCCGCGTGCTGCAGGAGCGAGAAGCAACATGACGCCCGCAACCGACCGCTGGTCCGAATGGGTGCTCGAAAAGCGCTGTGGCGGAGACGACCAGGCCGCCGCGGAGGGGATGCGCTTGCTCCACCGCGTGCGCGACCGCGTCCTCGATAGCGCCTGCGTCGGCGAGAGTCAGACGCTGCTCGATGTGGGTGCCGGTGATGGGTTGATCGCCTTCGGCGCTCTCGACCGGGTGGGCGCGAGCGGCCGCGTGATCTTCGCCGATGTCTCGCAGCCGTTGCTCGACCACACGCGGTCGCTCGCCGAGCAGATGGGCGTCGCCGCGCGATGCACGTTCGTGCTCGCGGCCGCCGACGACCTCGCGCCGGTCGCGGATCAGTCCGTTCACGCCGTCACGACGCGCTCCGTCCTGATCTACGTCAGGGACAAGGCGGCAGCGTTCCACGAGTTTCACCGCGTGCTCACGCCGGGCGGACGCGTCTCGCTCTGGGAGCCGATCAATCGGTTCAACGAGACGTATGCCCCCGGGCCCTTTTGGGGGTCGGGCGTCGAGGGCATCGAGGACCTGACGCAGCGGCTGACGGACTTCTACCAGGCACTGCAGCCGCTGGCAGCGATCCGATGCTCGATTTCGACGAGCGCGACCTGCTGCGCCATTGCGAGGCGGCGGGCTTTCAGCATATCCGGCTCGACCTGGACATCTACGTCTCGCGCCAAAAACCGCGACGATGGGACTCGGTGATGAACGCCTCCGGCAACCCGAACATACCGTCCGCCGCGGAGGCAATGCGCGAGATCTTCACGGAGGAAGAACGCGCACGTTTCGAGACGGCCGTCCGTCCGCGGATCGAGGCCGGCGGCCATGCTCTGCGTTCAGCCGTCGCGCATCTTGTCGCGGTCAAGGGACGGAAGCGCCGACCCGCCGGACCTCGCTAAGGAGTCGTAGTGTGCGAGAGATCTTGGGCCGCCCGCCCTCCCGCGGACCTGTGCTCGCCACGCACGGGATGGTCGCCTCCGAGCACCGGCTCGTCTCGCAGACCGGGATCGCCATCCTGCGCCACCGCGGCGCGGCGCCAGCGCGAGATCTACGAGGAGCTTTTCAAGCCGCCGATGGCGCCCGACACCTGTCCGCCGTCAGAGCGAAAGGCCGGAGACTGAGTCTCCGGCCTTCGCATGCATGCGCGTAGACGCCGCCTACTTCACGTCGATCTCTCCTTGCATCCAGGCATGGATCGCGCAGATGAAGTAGAGCGTCGAGCCGCTCGGCGCGGTGACCGGCTCGCTGATCGACTCACCGGGCACAATGAACAGCGTGTCGAGACGGCCATCGATGCCCTCGCCGGTTCCGGCCGCGTCCACGAAGGTCGACCCCGTCGGCTCGCCCGGAAACTCGCTGAACACATCGTCACATACGGTGCCCGGCGCGCCGCAATTGAAGACGGTGTCGACGTCGCCGGGGACTTCGTCTTTGTTGACGATGCTCAGTGTGTGCGGCTCGTCCGTTGCGTCCCCGTGCGTCAGCGTCAGCGTCTCGCCGCTCCCGATCGTAAGGTGGCCGGGAGCGAATCTCAGCGTCGCCATGATCTTCGCGTTGGGCACGAACTGCTCGCCGCCCGCCGTCTTCACCGTGCGGCCGTTGCCCGCGTCCCCGGTCCCGACGCTGAACGCAAGCGCGATGCCGGCAGCGGCGCCGAGGACAAGCAACGAACGGGCATGACGCCGTCCAACATTCCAGGGTGCATGAACGATACGTGCCTTGAGGGACATGGGGACGCTCCTTCTTCAGATGGCCGGTGGTCGTGCCGTGGCTTATGTAGCCACGCACGCACCATGCCGATGATGGCGCGTCCCGGTCAACGATCCGGCGTCAAGTTTCGACCGATTCTTTGGAAGAGTTAATGCTTCGTTCGGCGGGCAGGGGCACGGCGCAGGGCAGGAAGCCGCGAGGATCTATGACGCGACCGCGGTCAATGGGCCGGCCACATCCGTGAAGTAGCGCACGCGCTCTTTCTTGAACTCGCGCGCGCTCCAGAGGATCTCGTAATCCGTCACGCCCGTCTTCGACGAGAGATCGCGCACGACCGCGACCACCTCCTCGCGCGATTCGCAGTGAACCATCGAGAACAGCGGGTACGGCCAGTCGGGGAACGTTGGCCGCCAGTAGCAGTGACTGACGCGCGTATCCGCCGCCAGCATCTGCCCGACGCGCTCGATGTCCTCCTCGGGCACCCGCCAGCACGCCATGCCATTCGCGCTGAAGCCGGCCTCCTGGTGCCGAAGCACCGCGGCGAAGCGCCGCAGGATGCCGTCCCGTTGCATCGTCCGCAGGCTCTCGAGCACTTCCCCCTCGCTGATGCCGAGCTCGTCCGCTACCGACCGCCAGGGGCGCGACACGAGCGGCAGGTCTTCCTGGCACACGCGGATGATGCGCTTCTCTCCCGGGCTCAGCTCGCGCCGCGGCGGCTTCGCCCCGCGCGCTTGCGGACGCGAGTCCGTCTGCTGCCCGACCATGTCGTACGAGACGGCGATCTTGAACAGTTTGATCGCGGGAAGGATGTGGTAGGTGGACGCTTGCGCCCGCCGCGCCAGCTCGGCGACCTCGGCGTCGAAGTCGCGCTCGCGCGGGATGGCGAGCACGAACCAGATGTTGAAGCGATGCTCGCGCGCATAGTTGTGGCTTACGCCGGGATCCGCGGAAATCACCGCGGCGGCCTCTTCGAGGCGCTCTGGCGCGACGGCGACCGCAACGAGCGCACTCTTGTACCCAATCCGGAAGACATCGAAGATCGGCGAGAGGTGCCGCAGGATGCCCCCGTCGCGCATCGCCTGCGCGCGCGCCAGCAGTTCATCCTCCGCGATGCCCAGGTCGCGCGCCACGGCAGCGTACGGTCCGTCGATCAGCTCGATCGAGCCCTGGAGAGCGTTCAGGATCTCGCGGTCCTTGCGGTCGAGCTCAAGCATGCCAACAGCCGATGATATCGCCCTCCACGCCCTGCCCTACGAGTAGCGTTCTTCCGTCCACGGGTCGCCGTGGATGTGATAGCCGTACATCTCCCAGAACCCGGGCTTCTCATCCTCCATGAACACGAGCCCGCGCACCCATTTTGCGCTCTTCCAGAAGTAGAGCTTCGGCACGACCAGTCGCAGCGGCCAGCCGTGCTCTTTTGCGAGCGGCGCGCCGTTGTGCTGGTGAGCGAACAGCACATCGTCGTCCATCAACTCGTCCAGCGAGACATTCGTGGTGTAGCCGCCGTAGCTGTGCACCATGACGTGCTTCGCCCCGGGCTTCGACTTCACGTGCGCGACGAGATCCGTGAATCTCACGCCCGTCCAGTCGTTATCAAACTTGCTCCAGTGCGTCACGCAGTGGATGTCGCTCCTGAGCGTCGTCTGAGGGAGAGCGAGGAACTCCTCCCACGTGAAGCTCACCTCTTCCTCGACCAGACCCACGACCGACAACTTCCACGTCGCCAGGTCGATGCTCGGGATGCCCCCGTAATGCAGGACCGGCCAGCCGTCCGTCAGCTTTTGACCCGCCGGGAGCCGGTCGCCAAACCGCTCGTGGTCTTCCTTCGAACGACGGTTGAACAGGTCGAGCGCCATCGATGCCTTCCGATTGTGAAATTCGGTTCAGAGTATCACGCGCGGCGTCCGCGATTGTGCGCAATCCTCGCGCCTCGCGGCGGTCGCCCCTCACCCGCGCGCCTGACAGGCGCGCCCCTTACGCTGCGTCAGTCGTCGTCCTCTTCCTCGAGCTCGTCGCCGGCAGAGACCGACCGCGGCACGAGGGGCGTCGGCCGGTCCTCGCCGTCCTTGCGGTGGCTGCGGGGCGGCAGCGCATCGATCGTGTTGCGCAACCGTTCGACGTCCTGGGAGCGGCCGGCCGTGATCACCGCGACGTTCGTCTCTCGCAACGCCCGCAGCTCGGCGACGGAAATGTCCGGACGCACGGACGCCATGAGCGGCTTCTTCGTCATGGAAGCCAGCCGGCGCAGCTCGATCTGCCGGCGCACCGTCAGCGCGATTTCGATCGCGCCCACATCGATGGCATCCAGCTGGAACCCCTCCAGGGTGCGGAGCTCGGCATCTCCGAGATCGCCGGGAAGACGCATGACGTAGCCGACGTTCTCTTCGAGCAGCGCCGTCGCCGGGACCCGGTCGGGGTCGAAGACCACGAAGTCGAATCCCGCCGACTTGTAGGCAGCGGCATCCGCGCCGCCGGAGCCGGTGATCCACGCACCCAGCGGCGCCGTCGCCTCGCCCGACGGTACCGCCCGCGTCTGCGATTCGCGCGACCCGATCACGACGACGTCGGCGCCCGCACGCACGAGCGCCGCGACGTCGCCGGCGTCGCGTGCCGTGGCCGCGAGCACCATCGTCGCCGAGATCGCTCCACGGCTCGCGCCGAAGCCGAGCCCCTGCGATTGCGGCCGCGATGCCTGGCGGATCTTCTCGGACAGCTTGCTCAACGGCGTCTCCTGTCAGCGTGATCCCCCGATGATAGCGGGGCCGCCCGTTATGAGTTAGTCCGCGCCCGTCGCGACCCCCGGCTTCGATCGGCGATATACTTGCCCACCGCCGCGATGCAACGAGGAGATCGCACATGACGACCACGACGACCGCGCCTACCGGCATGCTCGACGCCGCCCGCGCGCTCGACCCGGTCATCCGGGAGTTCGCCGACGAGACGGAGCAAATCCGGCACGTGCCGCCGAAGCTCGTCGACATCCTGCACGAGCACCGCATGTTCGACATGATCCTGCCCGCGCAGTACGGCGGCCTTGAGCTGGACATCATCACCATGGCGCGCGTGCTCGAAGATCTCGCCGTCGCTGACGGCTCCACGGCCTGGGCCGTCGGCATCGGCTGCGGCACCAGCGTCATCTCCGCCTACATGCCCGAAGCGACGACGCGCGAGATCTTCCAGCCGCGCACCGTCACCGGAGGCGCCATGGCGCCGAACGGCCGCCTCACGCCCATCAACGGCGGCTTCCGCGCCAGCGGGCGCTGGCCGTTCGGCAGCGGCTGCACACACTGCCAGTGGCTCGTCGGCGGTAGCCTGATCTTCGAGGATGGCGCGCCGCGCATGGCGCCCGGCGGTTTCGTCGACTGGCGCACGATCGTGTTCCCGGCAACGGATGCCGAGATCATCGACACGTGGCACGTCTCAGGCCTCCGCGGCACCGGCAGCCGCGACATCGAGGTCAAGGACATCTTCATCCCGGACGAGCGCGCCATCGCCATCATGTCCGGCGCGCGCACCGTGGACGGCCCGACCTACCGCTTCCCCGTCCTCGGCTTTCTCGCGCTGACCATCTCGCCGATCCCGCTCGGCATCGCCCGGCGCGCGATCGACGAGCTGATCGCGCTGGCCGAAGCGAAGACGCCGATGGGTGCGATGAACAAGCTGCGCGACCGCGCCGTCGTCCAGTACGAGATCGCGCAGGCCGAGGCAAAGCTGCGCTCCGCGCGCGCCTGGATGTACGAGATCACGGAGCAGATCTGGGACACGGTGGTGGCCGGCGATGACGTCAGCATGAAGGACCGCGCGCTGCTGCGCGCCGCCTGCGCCCACGCCGCCATCGAGTCCGCCCGCGTCGCCGACACGGCCTACACGCTTGGCGGCGGCACCGCCCTTTACAGCACCAGCGTGCTCCAGCGCTGCCTCCGCGACTGCCACGCCGCCACCCAGCACGTGATGCTCTCTCCCACGAACTACGAAGTCGCCGGCCGCCTCATGCTCGGCCTCCCACCACCGTCGCCCATGGTGTGACGCCGCGATCGGCGTGGCGAGAGAGCTTCAGCTCCGCACGCTGAGCGGCGGAGCCGCCAAGGCCCGGGCGCCCTATCCGCACATACAGCGTTCGGCCCCTCCTCCGCCCTTCATCCTCCATCGCCACGCGACCCCTCCGGCCTCCCACTTCCCACCTCCCGCATCTCACTTCCGCCATCCCGCCTCCCACTTCCCATCCGCCAGACCTGCTATACTCCGGCGGTTCGCGCCGCTTCGGCGCGTTTACGCTGCCCGAGGAAGGAGCGACCGCCCGCCATCGTGCCGGGCCGGCCGTAATTTATGCCGGCGGTCGTCGTCATCGGTGGTCAGTGGGGAGACGAGGGCAAGGGCCGCATCGTCGACCTCATCGCGCAGGGCGCCTCCGTGGTCGCCCGCTACTCCGCGGGCAACAACGCCGGCCACACCGTCATCAACGACATGGGCGAGTTCAAGCTCAACGTCGTGCCGGCGGGCATCTTCTACGCCGACAAGACCTGCATCATCGGCAACGGCGTCGCCATCGACCCCGCCATCCTGCTGAATGAGATCGAGACGCTCTCCACCCGCGGCGTCAGCGTCGCCAACCTCTTCATCAGCGACCGCTGCCACGTGATCATGCCCTGGCATCCGCTGATCGACCTCGCCGACGAGAAAATGCGCGGCGACGCCGCCATCGGCACCACCGGCCGCGGCGTCGGCCCCTGCTTCGCCGACAAGGTCGCGCGCATCGGCATCCGCGTCGGCGACCTCGTCGACGCCGAAGCCTTCCGCGCCCGCCTCAGCTTCGTCCTGCCCTACAAGAACCAGGTGCTCGAGAAGCTCTACGGCCTGCCGCAGCTCGACTTCGACGAGGTCTTCGACTCCTACGCCGCTCTGGGCGCGAAGCTCGCGCCCTTCGTGCGCGACACGGCGCAGATCGTGCACGACGCGCTCGACCGCGACGAGACGGTGCTGCTCGAAGGCGCGCAGGGCTGCCTGCTCGACCTCGACGCCGGCACGTACGAGTACGTGACCTCATCGGTGCCCTCGTCGTCCGCGGGCGGCGCCGGCATCGGCATCGGCATCGGCCCGACCGTGATCGAGCAGGTGGTCGGCATCTACAAGGCCTACATGACGCGCGTCGGCAACGGCCCGATGCCCAGCGAGCTGCTCGACGAGACCGGCATCATGCTGCGCAAGGAAGGCCCGCGCCCCGAGATCGGCACCACGACCGGCCGCCCCCGCCGCACCGGCTGGTTCGACGCCGTCGCCTCCCGCTACAGCGCGATGGTCAACGGCGTGACGAGCGGCGTGCTCACGCGCCTGGACGTGCTCGACAACTTCCCGGCGATCAGCATCTGCACCGCCTACGAGACCGAGGACGGCCGCACCCTCACGTCAATGCCCGCCAGCTCCGTGCAGCTCAGCAAGGTGCGCCCCGTCTACGAGGAAGTGCCCGGATGGCTCGCGCCGACGTCGCGCTGCCGCTCGTGGGACGACCTGCCGCCGAAGGCGCGAGACTACATCCGCCGCATCGAGGCGCTGCTGCAGACCCCGATCGACATCGTCTCCGTCGGCCCCGAGCGCGACCAGGCGATCATCATCCACAACGTCCTCAAGGTGAAGCCGCGAAAGTAGCTTCGCCCCGTTCCGTCATGCCGACTCGCCCCGCCGGGTCGCGCTGAGCGCCCTCCCCGTCATGCCGAGCGAAGCGAAGCATCTTCCCCGACCGACCGCACGCGCCGCGCTCCGCCGCCATAGGCCCCGCTCGGCCGCCTGTCGTCAGGTCAGCCGTGACGCACGCCGGCGTCCTACGCCACCAGCCGCTTCAACAACCCCCGCAGCTTCGGCGTCGTCTTCAGCGCCGCCCGCAGCCCCTCGAGGCTGTCGCTGCTGTCCAGCATCATCGGACTGCGCTGAAACCGGCCGTCGAGGCTGTAATAGCAGAACCGCACGCCGTACGACCCGGAGCCGCCCTCGTACTCCAACAGCTGCACCGCCACCTCCGTGTACTTCCCGCGGAACGACGCCTCTTCGATGATCTCGCCGCCGCCCCAGTGGAACGCGAACGGCCGCGGCACCGTCCGCCCGCGCGCCGGCGCCTTCGTCATCGGTGCGGGCTTCTTCGATGCGACCGGCTTCCTCGATGCTGCGGCCTTCTTCGTTGCGGCCATAGGTCCACCTCCGCCCCCACGATATCCGCCCGTGCCGGCACGCGCAGCGCAGGCCGTTCTGCTCTGTCGTCTTCGCGCGACACCCCCCATGATGAGTCGTCATGGCGGCCCGCGCGCGGCGAGTCCGATGACGTAGCGCCCGCAACCGCGATTTCGATCTGGACACCGAGATGCCAGCATCCGCGCCTGCGTTCCGCCCGGACCTCAGCCGTGCTGACTTCACCCTGCTCGTGGTCGGCGCGGTGATCGGCGCTGACGTGTACATCGTCGCGGCGATGGGCGCGGCTTCGCTCGGCCCCGCGCAGCTGGTCGCCTGGGGGTTCGCGGGCGCTCTCGCCGCCGTCATCGCGCTCGCCTTCGTCCAGTGCGCGGCCATCGACTCGGACGTCGGGGGGTCGTACGCGTACGCGCAACGGGCGTTCGGGCCGCTCGTCGGATTCCTCACGGGCTGGGCGCTCTACGCCGGCGAGTGGATCGCCCTGCCCGTGTTCCCGCTCGCTTTCGTCAGCTACCTCCACCGCCTGCTCCCCGGTCTCCCGGACGCCGCTGACATTCCGGCGAAGCTGGCACTGGTCCTCGCGATCACCGGCGTCAACGTGTTCGGCGCCCGCAAGGGTGCGCGCCTCAACGACGTCCTCGCGATCGCCAAACTGCTCCCGCTCGGGCTCCTCATCGTCGCCGCGATCGCCCTGACCGTCGTGCATCCGCACATCGCGTCCACGCACCTCCAACCGTTCGCCCCGATGGGCTGGAGCGGGTTTGGCAGCGCGGTCGTGCCGATCTTCTGGGCCTACGCGGGCTTCGAGCTTGCCGTCCTGCCCGCCGCGGAGGTGCGCGACCCCAGGCGCACGCTGCCGCAGGGGCTGGTCATGGGGATGGCCATCGCGACAGGCCTCTATCTCCTGGCGGCGTTTGCGGTCGTCTCGGGACTGCCGTGGCAGGACGCCGCGGCCTCGTCGAGCCCGCTCGCCAGCGCGATGAGCGCCATCTCGACGGCCCTCGGCGGTCCCGGCACCGCCGCCGTCGTCGTGATGAGCGTAGGCGCGGTCGTGTCCATCGCCGGCGTATACGACGCCTTCACGCTCGGCGTGTCGCGCCTGAGCTACGCGCTCGCCGCAGACGGCATGTTCCCGTCGGAGTTCGCGCGCCTGCACCCGAAATACCGCACGCCGCACGTCGGACTGGGGTTCCAGGCGGTCTGCGCGATGGTCGGGTCGACGATCTTCGACCTGCGCGGTCTGATCACGATCGCGGTGTTCTTCCTGGGGCTCAGCTACGCCGTCACCGGGCTCGCCGCGCTGCGGCTCGTGCAGCGCCATCCGGCGCAGGCGCTGCACCTGCCCGCGCTGCGCGTGCTGCTCGTCCTCGCGGCGGCCGCGGGGCTCTACCTGGCAACGCAGGCCCCCGTGCGCGAGATCACCATCGGCGTCGCGGTGATGCTGCTCGGGTTGGCGCTCTACCTCGCGCGCGGCGCCCGCTGGCGCGCGGTTGCCGTCGCCGTCGAGAAGGACGAATCCAGCGCGGTGGCCTGGGCAGGTCATGAGTATCGCTGGCTGATGCGCGGCACCCACCGCCTGTTCCGGCGATCGCCGCCGCAGCGCGACGGCCCGGCGGCGCGCCAGCGCTCGTGATGCAGAGAAGGGGCAGCCGGCCTGCCTGCCCCTCCTACTCATCTGTGCAATCCGTGAAATCTGTGGTTCCGTCCCGCCCCCTCCTATCTATCTGTGAAGTCGGTGAAGTCTGTGGTTCCGCCCCCGCCCTCACCCGCCAGCGATCGGCGGGATCAGGTCCACCAGCTCTCCGTCCGCGAGCACCCGCTCCGGCGGCTGCACCTCCTCATCGATCGCACATACGTACGTCGACATGAACGCCTCGAGCGCCGGGTACTCCTCCGTCAGCCGATGACGCAGCGTATCGACGGTGGCCCCGGCGGGCAGCGCCAGCTCCAGGTCGCGGTCCCCGACGATGTACCTCAGCCCCGCGAACAGCCGCACATGTACCGTCATGCTCTCGCCCCATCACACACGGCGCCACGCACGACGCCTGATCTTAGATCCTTGTTCTTTGTTCCCCGCGCAGCGGCCATCGCTAGCAGCAACCCGGCGCGCTGCCGGCAGCCTTCGCCTCTGTTGTCTGTTGCCTGCTGTCTGCTGTCGCGCCAGCGCCGCGCTTGAACGCCGAGATCGTCGCGCTGTACCACGGCTTGCTGCCGATCTTCGACCTCTTGTCCACGCGCACCTCGTCGAATCCCGCCAGGCACAGCCGCGCCAGGTAGTCGCGCTCCAGCAGCGCGCCCGACGCGCAGCCCGCCCATAGCGTCAGGTCGTCCTTCTCCGCGTCCGTGATCTCGCGCGAGAGCACGACGTCGCTGACGTGGAAGCGGCCGCCCGCCTTCAGCACCCGCGCCGACTCCCGGAACACGGCGTCCTTGTCCGGCGAGAGGTTGATCACGCAGTTCGAGATGATCACGTCGACGGTGCCGTCGTCGATCGGCATCGACTCCATCTCGCCCTTGCGGAACTCGACGTTCTTCAGCCCGAGCTTGTCGCGGTTGGCGTTCGCCAGGTCCAGCATGTCCTGCGTCATGTCGAGGCCGATGACGTGCCCGGTCTCGCCGACCGCCTTCGCCGAGAGGAAGCAGTCCAGCCCCGGCCCCGAGCCGAGGTCCACCACCGTCTCGCCCTCGCGCAGCCCGGCGATCGCCGTCGGGTTGCCGCAGCCGTACGAGGCCACGGTCTCCGGCAGGTCCGCCACTTCCTCGACCACGTAAAGCTTGTCGCGATAGTCCGTCGTGCCGCAACACGAAGACGCCTGCCGCGCCCGCTCGCCGTAGTGCTCCTGCACCGCCTGCTTGATCTCGTCCGATGTCCGCGCCATGTCGTCCTCCTGCTGCTTCCGTTCCCTGTGATGTCCGCCGCTATCGGAAATTACCGATGCCAACCCCAAGAAAAAACACCCGCTCAGCAGCAGGCGCTGCTCAGCGCGACGAACTCCCGCTGCAGCCACGCCAGCGCTTCCGGCTCCAAGCAGTAGCACGTGTTCGGCCCGTCGATGTTCCCCCGCACGACGCCGGCATCCTTCAGCACCTTCAGGTGCTCCGACACCGTCGACTGCGCCAGCGGTAGCTCGTCGACCAGGTCGCCGCAGACGCACTCCTGCCGCGCCGCCAGCAGCTTGACGATGCGGAACCGCGCCGGGTGCGCGATCGCCCGCAGCATCGTCACCGTCCGTGCCTCGGCCTCCGTCTGTTCGATCACTTTCATATCGGAAATTTACGATAGCCCGCGGCGTCTGTCAAGCAAGTAGGCTCTAGCGAAACTCGGCCTAGATTCGAAATGGACTTGACAAACGGGCCAAAGGCAGCACATCCCTTACAAAAGATAGGGGTCAGGTTCGTAGATTTCCTCAGGTGAGTCCTGTAACTTGAGTTAGGAAAGCATGTCAATAGGGGCAACTCCCCATTGACAATGATGTTGACGATCTGGTATGGACGGGCTTCTTGTGGTGAATGAGGCGAAGTACATCGAGGTCTTGGAATATCTCCTGGGCGAGGAGTCCGGAGCCAACAACCTGTTTCTCGGCAAAGTCAAGCTGATGAAGTTGCTCTACTTTGCCGATTTCGATCACTACTTCAATCACGGAACTTCGATCACTGAGGATACATACGTCAAGCTCGACTTTGGCCCCGTACCACAGAACGCAGACCGCATTCTCGAGAAGATGGCACGGGAAAAGCAACTGACTGTTGAGAAAGTGCCGAACGCAGTCGGTTATCGAAACGAATATACGTTGTGTGAATCAAGAAGTTCCGGCACGTCACTCAGTCCCGCCGAACGTGAAACGCTTGCGGCGGTCGTGACGCGATGGCGAAACAGTACCACCGCAGATATTGTCGCAGCCAGCCACGGTGATCCTCCATGGCGGATGGTGAAGTACGGCGAGGTGATACCGTATCATCTCGTTTACTATCGCAAGCATTCGGCTCCTCGTTACGATGAAGAACCGCCTATCCAAAGCATGCGGCTTCTCTGAACGCCTCGTCTCTGAGTCTTGGCCAATCTGCCCCCCGAACCACTTTGCATCGCCAGATGAAGATGGTGTTGTACTGCTCGAAGGCTCGGTAAACGAAGACGCCAGCCGGGATCTTCCCTGTCATGAATGCTTCATCTGAATACGGTGAATAAATTGGGAAGGCGTAGACTCCCGAGCCTTCGTCATAGTCGAAGTTCATTCCCAAGTAGGGCTCCCCGAACTCAATCCGATCCTCGATCCGCTGATAGTCTTTCCCGATATCGGGGAATTCGGGCACGAGCTCTGTGAGGCCGTCAGCCGGTCCAGGATTCTGCCATTCAATGTTAATTGTGCCCATCGTAACCACGATCCCGGGTCGAACAGACATTAGCAATGCTGCGGTCATGCCACGCACGCCCTTATGGATTCTCCCATCCCCCGTGCAAGCGCAGCTGTCGTCATGGCGAGCAGGCTCACGGGAAGAGCCCGAAGCCACCGCCCTCGACAGCGTCGCCGTCAAATGATCGGCGTGCCCGGATCCAGCCCCAGCAGCACCCGCCCCGCCGTCTCGTAGTTCGAGGCGGCGATGACGAAGTGCTGCGTCACGGCGTGCACGTCGCGGAAGCAGCGCTGCAGCACGCTCGTCTCGAAGTTCGCGCTCCCACCCCCGAGCCGGTAGGCGATGTCCACCGCCTGCGACGCGAGGTCCGTCGCCGTCGTCGTCGCCAGCTTGACGCGGGCGCGCATCGGCATATCGATCGCCTCGCCTCGCTCCGCCTGCTCCAGCAGCTCGCCCACCGTCTCGTACAGGTAGGCGCGCCCGGCCTGCACGAGGCCCTCGGCGCGCGCGACCTCGTGCTGCACCACGGGCTTGTCGCGCAGCTTCGAGCCGGACAGCATCGGCGTCTTTCCCTGCGCCATCTCGAGCAGCTCGTCGATCGCCCGCCGCGCGGCCCCGAGCGCCACCGGCACCAGCGCCATGCCGAACAGCGTGAACATCGGGATGCGGAACTGCGGGTTCGTCGCCGCGAGGTCCAGCGTCACGCCCGCCGTGCGCTCGGACGGGACGAAGTGGTCCGTCACGGTGACATCGTGGCTGCCGGTGCCGCGCAGCCCCGACACGTGCCACGTGTCCAGTACCTCGACCTCGGACATGGGCACGACGGCCATCCGCAGCTCCGGAAGCCCGCCCGGCCCCATGCGCGGGCGGTCGCCATCGAGCACGATGTTGCCCAGGAAGATGTACTGCGAGTGCGTACAGCCGCTCGCGTACGCCCAGCGGCCGCTGATCCTGAACCCGCCATCGACCGGCGTCGCGCGGCCGCTTGGCGCACCGACGCCGGCGATCGCGTTCCCCGTCCGGTACACCTCGCGCGCCGCCGCCTCGCCGATCGGCAGCGTGCCGATCGAGCCGCTCCCGATGGCGGAGCACCAGCCCGCGGACGCGTCGGCGATGGAGATCTGCTCGACGACGCGCATCGTCGTGAGCAGATCGAGCCCCATGCCTCCCAGATCCGCTGGCCGCGCCATACCGAAGACGCCCGCCTCGCGGAGCGCCGCGACCAGGCCGTCGGGGAGGCGCCGCAGGCGTTCCGCTTCTTCGCTGTGCTTCTCGATCTCTGGGCGCAGCGCCTGCGCCACGGCGACCATGTCGGGCTGAAGGGCGGTCGTGGTCATCTGAGGCTGCTCCTGGGCGCGCGATGGCGCGACGGTCGTCGCTGGAGATGTGCAATGGTACCCGCTCGGCCGAACGTCCGCGACACCGAAAAGGGCCGCGATCGCGGCCCTCTTCGTGTCTGTGCGGCGCGCGGGGGCTACGCCGCGGGTTCCTCTACCGGTTCGAGTTCAGCCTCGCCGGCGGCGGGCCGGATCTCCTCGATCTGGTTGGCGTTGTACATCCAGGCGATCGGGCCCGCGGCGACCAGCGTCAGGAAGCCCGCCACGCGCGCCGCCGTGCCTTCGGCGACCTGCGCCACTGGCGCGCCCCCGTCGGCGGCGCCCAGCGGGTTCCACCAGCGGCTCCACTCGTCCTGGAAGTATTTCGTCCAGAGGTCGGTGTTGCGGATCGTCGCTTCCTGCGTGCTCATGGTTCGTACTCCATACTCATATCTGTCGACTCAGCGTAGACGCTCTTCCACGCGCCTGCGTTAAGCGGCGGTTAACTCAGTGTGAACAGCGGAAATCGGGTGTACGCGGCAACTGCACCGAGGCAATCATCGGCCGCGTGGCGATTTCCCGTAGGGTAGCGAAGCCTCGTCATTGAGGCAATATCGCATTGTCTACCGTCAAGTCGATATGAGCGATTTGCCGAGATCCGCGCGCCTGGCGCCCTACGATCGCGGCGCGCGGGGCGGCGCTCAGTCGTCCACCTGCGCGAAGTAGTCTTCCAGGCGCCGCCCCGACTCGTCCGCGAAGCGCTCCGCCAGCAGGCGGTGTTCGCGGATGCGGTCCAGGCGGAAGTTGCGGAAGGCGTCGCGCAGCTCGCACCAGGCGGCCATCGACCAGGTCGAGCCCCAGAAGAACAGCCCGAGCGGGCGGACGTCGCGCGAGGTCTCGTCGCCGCTCATGCCCGTGTACTCCAGGTGCACCTTGCGGTGCGCCTCGATGGCGGCGCGCATGGCGGTCAGCGCCTCGGCGACGCGGGCTGGCACGTGGAAGCCGGGCGCGAACAGCGGCGTCCCGTTCAGGCGCGCCTTCAGCCGGTCCGGCAGCACCGACTCGACGCGCGCCAGCGCGTCGCCGGCCGCCTTCGCGAGCCCGGCGTCGCCCCAGCTCTGGACGACCCGCGCGCCGAGCACCATCGCTTCGATCTCGGGGTCGGTGAACATCAGCGGCGGCAGGTCGAAGCCGCGACGCAGCATGTAGCCGACGCCCGCCTCGCCCTCGATCGGCACGCCCGACAGCGCCAGGTCGCGGATGTCGCGGTAGACCGTGCGCTCCGAGACCTCCAACTCGGCGGCGAGCCACGCCGCCGTCGCGACGTTGCGCCGGCGCAGGAGCTGGATCACCTGGAAGAGCCGGTCGGCGCGTCTCATGGCCGGGATCGTACCTCGGTGCGGTGGATCGTCTGGCGGGCGCGC